>Ga0208153_100058_pt1 | contig 54239 bp, 53 predicted proteins | sample Wag42014_10_18_FD_187331 | JGI IMG/M metagenome (GOLD analysis project Ga0208153, IMG submission 187331) | Deep subsurface shale carbon reservoir microbial communities from Ohio, USA - Utica-2 Time Series 2014_10_18 (SPAdes) (version 2) ... | reverse complement strand
ATTCAAGGCTGTGGGGTGTCCAAAACCTAAGTTGGGGCATTTGTAGTAAATAATTTTCAAAGCAAATTAAGCTAAAATCCTTATATGAGGTATCTTTTTATATCATTGCTGATAAACTCGAGTTGTAAGAGCAAGAAGCGGATCGACTGCGAAAATATATTCGATTTTACTTTTTAATTTCAGCTCGAGTGAAAAACCTGAATTGTCGATGATAGAATTGAAAAAAATGTAGAAAAACAAAGCCAGAAAAATAATCTGGGATATGAGCCGAAAATATTTGCTATATTTTTTCATATAAAATATTCATTTTATTTTTGTCAGATGTTCCGAGACCTTTCTTTTCTGCAATCTGTATAAATTTAACATTCTCAGCGGAGGTGCCGAGATATCCGGCAGCTATCGAGTCAACGGCAACCTGGTCAGTGGATACAAGCACCCTGTTTAACTTTTTTACATCATCAAGGCTGCCTCCGGTGGGACCGTTTGCCATTAATATCCTTGTACAGTCTACTATATTCAGCGTCGGTTTGAAAAAAGAGGCCAAATCAACAATTGCCTGATGCAGGTTTTGATGGAGTGAGCCTCTGAAACCTCCCACTGCTCCGAGCCAGTTTTTCATGGAAACGGTTATACGAGATGAACCGTGATGCTTGGCAACAGGAACGTTTATAACTTTATCCGCTGTATAAAATATATCCAACACAGACCATTCATCCACAAATTCTCCACCCAGGTTCCTTTCTTTATAATGTCTGTTCTGTGGTATAAAAATTTCCGCTCCTTCCTTTTGGGCAAGTGCGGGAATGTTTGACAGTGCATAAACGCTTCTCGGACTGTTACACGGATTGTCTGTTACAAAAACCTTTTTTGCACCGGCTTCATAGCAGAGTTTAACAACTTCAGCCACAACGTCCGGGTTTGAATTTGCCGCGTATTCGGGTTTTCTTGCCCAAGCCATATTAGGTTTAACTGCAACCGTGTCATTTTTGGATATGAAATTTCCTATCCCACCCGCCATCTTTACCGCTTGTCTGACTGCCTGTCTGCTGTCAGCTGACTCGCAAATTGATACCAGAGATTTGTTCTTTTCAGCCGCAAATGTACTCAGAGGAGAAAACAATTTTAGTGTTGTATACGCCAATATTGAGTGTTTAATGAAATTTCTTCTATCAAGCATTTTATCCCTTTTTTGATTTAATTTGTAATGTTTTTAAAAAAAATCAATGATTGTTTAAACTATATTTTTTTGTAGGTAAATAGAATTTTGGAATTAGTTGAAAGATAATCGGAAAAGTGCTATTTTTACAGTATAAAATTTTATTCAGGGCTGGTAAATGCAGAGCGAATTGATGTATCCTTTTCTTGAAAATTTTCTAAATTCATATGAGTCGATAGATATAGAGAAAGTATACTCTTATTCATTGAATAATAAAATACCGGCTGTTGATAAGAGTGTGGGAGAGTTTTTGCGCTTTCTGGTGCAAGTTAAAAAACCTGAAAATCTCCTTGAGCTTGGATGCGGAGCCGGGGTGGCGACAAAATACCTGCTCTATAGCGACAAAATTAAACTTACAGCAGTTGACTACAATGCCGACAGACTGGAGAAGGCCAAAGAGCATTTCAGCACTTCGGATAATGTGGAGTTTGTTTTTGATAAGGCTGAAAATTTTCTTGACAAAACAGAAGATTATTACGATTTTGTTTTTGTTGATACAATAAAAAGGGAATATCCCGGTATCTGGCATATGATCTGTAAAAAGCTGAAAAGTAATGCATTGGTGGTTTTTGATGATATACTGCTTTATGGATATACACTTTTCGAAGATGCCGAAATTCCCGGCAAATATATTCAGTCAGTGAAGGAATTGAGAAATTTTATAAATGAAATTAAATGCGTCTATTCATCAAATTCTTCTGTTATCCCTATCGGAAACGGTTTGTTATTGATAAATCATGAAAAATGTTGAGTTATTAAGTCCTGCAGGTAATTTTGAAAAGCTGCGGACAGCTGTGAATTTCGGAGCGGATGCCGTATATCTTTCCGGAAGACATTTCGGTCTTCGGGCGAAAGCTGCTAATTTTGGAATTTCGGAATTGGAGGAAGCGTTAAAATATCTGCATTCTGCAGGTAAAAAAGGGTATGTAACAGCCAATATATACCCCCGGAATGATGATTTTGAAGATTTAAAATCCTATTTGGGGGTTTTGTCCGAAATAGGTGCCGATGCTGTAATAATAAGCGATCCCGGAGTTCTGCATCTTATTAAAAAATCCGGGATCAGAATACCTGTTCATATCAGTACCCAGAGCAACACCGTTAATTATATGTCCGTTAAGTTTTGGGAAGAGATGGGAGCTTCACGGGTTATACTTGCCAGAGAACTTAGTAAGGATGAGATAGGCTTTATCTGTAACAATACCGGTATCGAGATAGAAATGTTTGTTCACGGAGCCATGTGCATTTCCTATTCCGGCCGTTGTGTGCTCAGTAATTATTTTACCGGTAAAGACGCTAACCGCGGTGAATGCACCCATCCGTGCAGATGGAATTATTATCTTGTAGAAAAAACAAGACCTGATGAATATCTGCCTGTAGTGGAGAGTGAAGATGGTACTTTTATTTATAACTCAAAAGATTTGTGTCTGCTGGAATACATTGATGAAATTATCAATCTGGGGGTTACAAGTCTGAAGATAGAGGGCAGAATGAAAAGTGCAATGTATACGGGTGTTGTGACCGGCGTATACAGGCAGGCTGTGGACGATTTTTTAAGCGGCAAACAATCGATGCCGGAAGAATGGATGCCCCTTTTGGAAAGTGTAAGCAACAGGGGGTACACAACCGGTTTTTTTTGCAACAAAGCTGATGAGCAATCGATGAATTACAGTACGTCTTCCTATTACAGAAACTGTGATTTTATCGGCGTTGTCACCGATTGCGACGGAGAAACAATTAAATTTCTTTGTAAAACAAAGCTTGTAAAAAATGATAAAATACATCTTCTTGATACTGATATGCGGGAAATACCGTATCAGGTACAAAGGATTTATGATGATAAAATGAATGAGTGTGAAAGCACGAAACCTAATTTTGAATATTATCTTCCAGTAACTGGCAGTATTTCTGAAGGGGCTTTGGTGAGAAGGTATAAATGAGCGCAATAAAAACATATAAGGAATATATACAGCTTGTTGAGGAAATTATTGAGCATGATAAAAGGTATTATGTGTTCAATAATCCCGTAATATCGGACTATGAGTACGACCAGCTTTATAAAAAACTTGAAAAGGCGGAAAAAGAGCACCCTGACTGGACCGTCGATTATTCGCCCACCCAAAGAGTCGGACATAAAGTTGAATCGGGTCTGGCCGTTAAATCTCATGAAGTCCGAATGCTCTCTCTGGATAATACATACAGCAAATCAGAGCTTGAGAATTTCATTACAAGGATGCAGAAGGACGCTTCCCGCAGTTTTACTTTTGTACTTGAGCCTAAAATTGACGGAGCTGCTGTCTCTTTAACATATGAAAACGGTATGCTGACAGAAGCTGTTACCCGCGGAGACGGTTACCAGGGTGAGGATGTGCTGCACAATATAAAGACGGTAAAAACACTCCCCCTTTACATCGAGCATAAAGATAAAATTGTTGTGAGGGGGGAGGTTTTTTTATCAAAAGATAATTTTGAAAATATAAATAAAAAAAGGGAAAAAGATGGGATGCCGTTGTTTGCAAATCCACGTAATGCAGCTGCAGGCACTATGAAACTTCTTGATCCTGAGATTGCCAGTGAAAGATCGCTTGATATATATATTTATGCCCTGGATGTGGGAAGGGTCAATGCTGAGCATTATAAAGATTTGCAATTTTTAAAATCACTCGGAATAAAAGTTAATCCCATGATAGAACATGCATCCTCGCAGGCTGAAATTTTTGAATATATTAATCATATCGAAGAAAAAAGACAAAAGCTGGATTATGAGATTGATGGTGTCGTTATAAAGGTGAATGAGTATAATGTACGTGCAGAACTGGGGAGTACGAATAAATCCCCCCGCTGGGCAGTGGCATATAAGTATCCTGCCGAGCATGCCCGAACAAAGCTTTTAAGAGTTTCCTTTCAGGTTGGGCGCACCGGAGTGGTTACCCCTGTGGGAATCTTTAAGCCGGTGAGGGTTGCAGGCTCAACTGTCAGCAGAGCAACACTCCACAACGAGGATGAAATAAAAAGGCTCGGTATAAAGATAGGGGATTATGTTTTCATAGAAAAAAGCGGAGATGTGATCCCGAAAGTGACGAGTGTTATCAGGGATGAAAGAAAAGGGGATGAAAAAGATATAAAATTTCCTGATACCTGTCCGGTATGCGGAAGTTCTGTTTTAAAAGACGAAGATGATGTATATTACAAATGTGCAAACCCGGATTGCCCCGCCCGTTTGAAAGCCTCCATAGTACACTTTGCAGGAAGAAATGCTATGGATATAAAAGGGTTAGGTGAAAAGATTGTGGATCGCTTTGTAGATTTGGGATTGTTGGGCTCAATCGCGGATATCTATGAATTAAAATGTGAGGATATACAGGAATTGGAAGGCTTTGGTGCGAAATCTGCTGAGAATCTGATTAAAGCCATAGACAAAAGTAAATCCAAACCTTTTTCCAAGGTGCTTTTCGGGCTTGGTCTACCCAATGTTGGTGTCAGGACAGCTGAGATACTCGCCGAAAAGTTCAAAGATATAGATGCAATGATTCAGGCTGAGAGGAAAAATTTTGAAGAAATTGAAGATATCGGTCCTGTAATTGCCGATGGGCTGTTTAAAGCGCTGCGGAATGAAAAAATTACATATCTTATTGAAAAACTTAGAAAAGCCGGACTTCATTTTACATACACACGGAAAAAGGAAAGCGATATTTTAGAAGGGAAAACGTTTCTGATTACCGGAAGTTTAAGCAGACCGAGAAAGCAGTTTGAAGAGTTAATTAAAAAGAACGGCGGAAGGGTTCTTTCCGGTGTCAGCAGTAATCTCGATTATCTCATCTGCGGTGAGTCTCCCGGTTCGAAGCTTGATAAAGCCAAAAAATTGGACGTTAATATAATAGATGAAAAAAAATTTATGAGCATGCTGGGTGAATGATGGCTGAAAAAATAGTGTATATATTGTCAGACGGAACCGGCCAAAGTGCTATCAACATAGTAAAAGCTTGTCTGATTCAGTTTGAGGATCCGGAGATTAAGCTTTCGGTGTATTCAAAGGTGGACAGTGAGGACAAGATTGTGAACATACTGGAAAAAGCTGGGCGAAACAAGGCTTTTGTGGCTTTTACCATTGCCAAAAAATCGTTAAGAAGGCTGGTTCACGAGGTTTGCCACAAAAGAGAAATCATCCATCATGATATTTTGGGGCCGCCGGTGGAAAAACTGAGTGCATTTTTGGGTAGTGAACCGATTGAAAATCCCAACCTGTTGAGAAAGGTGGACAGTAAATATTTTAAACGGATAGAGGCAATTGAATTTTCAATTAATCATGATGACGGCAAAAATCTTAAAAACCTTGAAGAAGCGGATATAATAATTTTAGGCCTTTCAAGGACATCTAAAACCCCGACATCATTTTTTCTTGCTCAACAGGGTTATAAAGTTGTGAATATACCGGTTATACCCGAAGTAGGGATTCCTGAAGAAGTGTACAAGGCTGATCAGAATAAAATCGTCTGTCTTATGATGGAGCCTGATATACTGCAAAAAATTCGGATTGAGCGTTTGAAACATTACAGAACTATGAGCAAATATACCAACATTAACCATATACTGGAAGAAGTGGAGTTTATGTATGCATTAAAAGATAAACACAGAAAATGGCATATAGTGGATACGACGAGTAAATCTGTGGAGGAAACGGCAAGGGAAGTGCTTATGAAAATTTACGGCAGAGAAATACAGCTGTGACTTGTTTTTTTTGCGCCTGAATTCTTTATAAAAAGCTTGACAACGGCCTGACTTGCAGTTATTTATACATCTATACTCAGCTTTTGAGCCGCTGAAACAGCCATTTCGATGTTTAAATAAAACTCAAAAATCAATAAAAATTAATTTAAGGTGTATCTATTTTTGTTTTTTCTGCTGATTTGTAAACCTGGACGATAAAATAAATATTCTTATGAAATTGATTGCAGAAAAATTTTGTTTTTGTGTACCAACAGTGTTTACCGCCTGCGAAGGCCGAGTAAGCATCTGAAATATATAAATAAAAAATTGCAGAGGTGCTTGTGTGAATCTATCCGAACTTAAGAAAAAGTCTATAGAAGAACTTGTGAATATTGCCGAAGAACAGGAGATTGTAGATGCTCCGAACCTTTTAAAACAGGAACTTATCTTTGAAATCCTAAAGTCCATAAGTGAAAAAAACGGTCAGATATACGGCCGTGGTGTCCTTGAGATTTTGCCGGACGGTTTCGGCTTTTTACGCTCTACAGATTACAACTATCTCCCCGGTCCGGATGACCTTTATGTTTCTCCTGCACAGATCAGACGTTTCGGTCTTCGCAACGGTGATACTATATCCGGAGAGATCAGACCGCCTAAAGATAATGAAAAATATTTTGCATTGTTGAAAATTACAACGGTTAACGATGAAAAACCGAGACGCCAGAGAAACCTTTTTGAAAATCTTACCCCTCTTTTTCCGGAGGAAAGACTGAATCTTGAAGCTTACCCGACTTCTTACGATACGAGAATTATGAATATGCTTTCACCTGTAGGGAAAGGGCAGAGAGGTTTGCTGGTTGCCCCGCCCAAAACCGGGAAAACAATGCTTTTAAAATCCATTGCCAACAGTATTACGGCAAATCATCCTGAAGTTTATATGATTATTCTGCTTATTGACGAGAGACCTGAAGAGGTTACAGATATGCAGCGCTCGGTGGATGCCGAGGTTATCAGCTCCACATTCGATGAGCCCGGCTACAGACATGTTCAGGTTTCTGAAATGGTTATGAACAAAGCCAAACGGTTGGTTGAGCAGGGCAGAGACGTTTGTATCCTTCTGGACAGTATTACAAGACTTGCCAGGGCTTATAACTCTATCGAGCCGCCCAGTGGTAAAGTTTTGTCGGGTGGAGTGGATGCCAATGCACTGCATAAACCCAAAAGGTTTTTTGGTGCTGCCAGGAATATTGAAGAAGGCGGCAGCCTGACGGTCATTGCTACAGCTCTTGTGGATACGGGCTCCCGTATGGATGAAGTTATCTTTGAAGAATTTAAAGGTACGGGTAATATGGAAGTTCATCTGGACAGAAGGCTTGTTGAAAAACGTATCTTCCCCGCCCTTGATATTAACAGATCCGGTACAAGGCGTGAAGAACTCCTTCTCGGAAAGGATGAGATAAACAAGGTCTGGATACTCCGGAGATTCTTAAGCAACATGAATGCCGTGGATGCAATGGAGTTTCTGCTTGATAAGATTAAAGGTACCAAAACAAATAAAGAATTTCTTGATTCCATGAATAAATAATATTTTAACAGAGATCTTCACTGGTGTGGAAATTTTGGAATATTTTTCACTGGAATTTTTTTATTTTACACAGAAAAATTTAGTCACATTTGTTTACTCTTAACTCTTATTCTATTAAAATAATTTTACACAATATTTTTCCATCAGTGGGGATTCTGTGCTCAACAGGTTTAAGCTTTACCGATATTTTGCCCTGGTAATTATCTTTTGTATTTTAGTAACAGTAATTTTGTCCAAAAGCGGTGTAATAGAACTTAATATTTTTAATCATGATTTATATAAATCCCTGCTGATCATTGTTTCTTTTTTTATTCTGCCACTTATCGGATTCCCTTTTTCAGCACTTCTTGTGGCCATTGGGATCGAATTTAATTATATTATCGGACTCGTGGTTATGGCAGCTGTAATTCCCTTTCACCTTGTAATTTCTTTCTGGATTGTTAACAGATTCTTGCGGGGAAAAATAAAACACTCACAACTGGCAAGCAGATTCAGAATTTTTGATATACCCTCTGAGAAGCACCTTGAATACACTTTTATCTTTATGATTGTTCCGGTGGTGCCTTATGCAGTGAAAAACTGTCTGCTTCCCGCCTCAGGTGTTCCGTTCAGATATTATTTTATTATAGGCTGGATAATTCAATCTGTTTTAGGGGCACCGTTTGTTATTCTGGGGGAGGCTGCCTCAAGCCTTGATTACCGGGTACTTTTTGCACTTTTAATATTGTTTCCCATTATTTATTTTGTTATGAGGAAACTGAAAACAAGATATTACAAGTTTATAGCAGAGAAAGAAAACTAAAAGCAGAAAGGCGGTGTTGCATGTTAATAAGGTGGCTTCCGTGGAAATTTATAATAAAAAGAGCGGCCAAATCCCACGGGTTTTTGGATCCACTTACATTAATGGCAAAATTAAGGAGATTCGGGCATCCTTCGGAAGTTCAGGAACCTATTGAGCTTATAAGAGCCGGCGTCCTGTTTCATGCAAGAGGTCTGGTTAATACAAGGGTTATACAATACAATCTGGATTGGGTGTGGCCATATTGGATAAATAAACAGTTCAGGCCTGAAGACGAGTCATTTATACCAAGGGGGTTTTCCTTCAGCCATATCAATTTAACCCATCGTAACTGGACTGCCGTTGGTTCCCCGAATGAACCGCACTATCCTATTGTTGATCCACGGGGACTTTTAACGCCCTATTATGACGGATGGTCAATCGATTTTTGGCTGTTAAAAAAAGACGGCAATATGCTGATACCCGCACATATGGACAATGTGCATCAAACATTGGAATATGAAGACAATATCAGAGTGAAGACGGAGATTGAGGAAAGTCACAGAAAAATTTCTTCTGATATTTTTGTAGAAGGTAAAAACGGCAAATACACTATTTTCAGCGATGTCAAAGTCTCCGGTGAAAGGGGTGATAAAATCATCTGTTCTATCAGACCGTATAATGCGGAAGGTGTGCAGTTTGTGGAAAAGATTGAATATGACAAAGCCGGCAATAACTTTTTTGTTAATGAATCATCAAAAGTGTTTTTCGACAAAGTACCTGATAAAATATTTTTTTCTGATTATCACGAAGGGGACGTATACTATAAAATCAACGGTGAAGAGAAAGGGAATTCCGTCAGCTGTAATATAGGAATGGCAACGGCTGCAGCCGTATTTGTTTTGGATGAAAATGAAACGGAATTATCCGTTAGTCTACCTTTGAAACATCAGAAAAAAGAGAGCCGTGACTCCGTAAATGTTGCCGGGGAATGGAGCAGTTTAATAAGCCAGACAGCGAAACTTGATATTCCGGATGAAAAAATTCAATTTCTTTACGACGCTTCTGTAAGAACTCTTCTGCTCTTAACGGCGGATGAAGTTTATCCGGGGCCTTATACCTATAAAAGATTTTGGTTTAGAGATGCCTGCCTGATGATGAATGCCCTGCTCGCTGTCGGCCAAACGGACAGAGCATATAATATGCTGCTCAAATTTCCTGAGAAGCAGAAACACTCAGGCTATTTCCGGTCTCAGGAGGGGGAATGGGATTCAAACGGCCAGGTTTTATGGATAGCAAACAGAATTAAACAAATAGGAAACGTTCAGTATAAAAAAGATTTTATCCGTTCTATGGCAAAGGGTGCTGAATGGATATGCAATAAAAGGATTAAGAACGTACCCGGTAAAATGCATAACGGTCTTCTGCCTGCGGGATTCAGTGCGGAGCATTTAGGTCCTAATGATTATTACTACTGGGATAATTTCTGGGCACTGACTGGATTGAGAGCTTTTGATGAGATCATCGGTAACGATGAGGAATTTTCAGATATCAAAAATAAATTCAAAGAAGAAGCTGATGAGTATGAAAAAACCATATTTGATACGATAAGCTCAATTCCTTCAGATAAGTCACAGGGAGCCATTCCGGCTTCCCCTTACAGGAGAATCGATTCCGGAGCTGTTGGTTCACTGGTGGCCGATTATCCTCTGCAGATAACCCCGCCTGCAGATACTAAAATAATGAAAACTATAGAACTCCTGAAACAAACGTCATTTTATGAAGGAGCTTTTTTTCAGAATATGATTCACTCAGGAATAAATATATACCTTACACTGGCAATTGCACAATCTCTGCTCAGAGCCGGAGATAACGGGTATAAAGATTTGATATATAAGGTGGCAGAACTTGCCTCATCCACCGGACAGTGGCCGGAAGCGATACATCCGCAAACAAAAGGCGGCTGTATGGGCGACGGACAACACGGCTGGGCTTCAGCAGAGTGGATTATGATGATCAGAAACATTTTTGTCAGAGAGGAAAAAGACGAAATAATTATTGGTTCCGGTATTTTTGCCGAATGGATAGAAACGGGTAAAAAAATATCTTTCGGGCCTGCGCCTGTCCCCGGAGGAAATGTAAAAGTTGCTGTTGTGAAAGACGGTGAAGGAGTTTCCGTGGATGTTATTTGCCCGGAGCGATCACGGGAATTATTATTTAACATTATGATTCCGGGCTATGAAAATGTAGTTGTTAAAAACGGTTGTGTTGCAAAAAAGTTGGATATTTTAAATGGGTAAAATATTGTTCAGAGTTTTCAGTCTAAAAAATCGACTGTATAAGTATCATATAAAAGGCTGTGGACAGGAAAATACTTAGCAGAGCATTTTTCTTTTTCAGATGTAACAGTGCAGACAGTGCTATTGCCGAAATTTCCGGTATCCCTTTGGTATGGTCCCAGTTTGTTCCTGAGAGTGAATAAAAAATGAGGATGGTCATTATCATTACGGGAAGGTGCCTTTTTAAATAATCCATGGTGGGGTTTGGTTTTATTTGGGAGAAAACGAGGAATGCCAGAATGCGGGTAAGAAAGGTGAATACGGCACACAAGAAAATGGCAAAATACAAATAGCTGCTACTCATCCACAAAACCTCTCATGATAAACATCACAATGACTCCCAAAGTAAGGGATGCTATCAGCATTTTACCTGCAGGGATAAATATTAGTGAAAATATACCGATTATACACGCTGTGAAAAAGGTTTTAAAATTTTTTTGCTGCCTGAGAAGCTCTATTGTAAGCACCACAAACAGTACCGTCAGCGAAAACTCGACACCGCTGGAGTTAAAAGAAATTGTAGAAGCCATTGCAGCACCTATAATCGTTCCGGTAATCCAGTATAGATGATCGAAAAGGGCAATACGGAAAAACGTTTTTTCCTTGTCTTCATCACTCTTCCACGTTTTTAAAAGTGCAAATGTTTCATCTGTGAGTCCGAATATGATGTAAAATTTTTTCATGCCGAAATCTTTAAGCTCGTCCATAATTGTGATTCCGTAAAAGAAGTGTCTTAAATTAAGCAGAAAAGTACCGATTGCTATTTCAAAATAGCCCGCGTGAGCGCTGAGAAGTGAAACCGCTAAAAACTGCCCTGCTCCGGCAAATACCACTATGCTCATGATTACTGTGGCTATAAAAGAAATTCCGCTTTCAACGGAAAGTATGCCGAATGCGATGCCCAGGGGAATATATCCCATAAGGACTGGCAGTGTGTATAAAAATACGTTTTTCATTATAGATAAACCGTTAAATGTTTTAAGAAAGAGTTATTGCAATTATTAAGATTTAAGTCAAGTAATACGTAATTTTTCCCGCACTCCCATTTTTTTTAAAAAGCTATGACAATTTGTTGGTGAGATAGGGAGATGGTGAGGTAGTGAGATCGAGAGATGGTGAAAGCCAATTTGTTGATTGGTATATTTGCATATTCGTTATTGGTGGAGTAGTTGAGTGGTGAATTGGTTAAATATTTGCTAAATATTAAGTGCCAAGGGCCAAGGGCAAGTGCAAAGTGGAAGTAAACGTGAGAGTGGGAGCTTGAAAAAGTTGATTATAAGTTTATTCTATCTGTGTGAGAAAAATGTTGCATTTTCATGTTGCGCTCATTAAATTATGTTAAATATATTGAACATGGTGATGATGCTTATGGAAGAAAACAGCAAGAGAAAAAAAATTGAAGAATTTGTTGAAATTATGCTCGATGCCTGCGAAAGACAGTTTCCTAAAAAATGCAGCTGTTGCGGCAGGTATTTTGATACATTTCAGGATTTTCTCAGTCATACAGTAATACCCGTACATTCAAAGGATCACAGCCTGCAGCTGATTGATTCGCAGGATTTACATGATGTTATTGCGTTCAGAAACTGTTCCTGCGGGACAACGATGACAGTACAATGTGCAGTGGATAAGAAGCAAAAAAAAGAATTGGTGCATGCCATAGCTGAGGAAGCCAGTGAAAAGGGAGTGGAGCCCGAGGATGTCGCTCAGCTTTTAAGGGATAAAGTCATTAAAAAGGCCAAAGAATGCAATACGACCAAGAGTTAGCTGTTGTTTATTCATTAGATTTGTATCTTTTGTCATATTGATTTTTAATATCTTCGGCTGCAATGATTCCTGATGTGGATGCCTGTATGATGCCCCTGGTAATCCCGGCACCGTCACCTATACAGTAGAGATTTTTTATACTTTTTGATTTTAAGTTCTCATCAACATCAATACGCAGTGAATAAAACTTTACTTCCACGCCGTACAGCAGTGTGTTGGGGTCGGCTATTCCCGGCATTATCTTATCAAGCCTGTATATCGTCTCTTTCAAGTCGGTCAGGTATCTGTAGGGTAATACAAAAGAGAGATCCCCCGGCATGGCATTTTTAAGTGTCGGTTGAACAAAATTTTTGGCTATTCTGCTGATTGTGGAGCGCCTTCCCCGTTCCAAATCTCCGAATCTCTGTACTATTACACTTTGGCCGCTGAGCATGTTTGCAAGATAAGCTATATATTGCCCGTATTTAACGGGTTCTCTGAATGGCTCAGTAAATTTTGTGGAAACGAGCAGTGCAAAATTTGTGTTGCCGCTTTTTTTGTTTTTGTAACAGTGTCCGTTTACAGTTAAAAGTCCGTTTTCATTTTCTTCCATTGCCACGTATCCACCGGGATTCACACAGAATGTCCGGACTTCATCTTCAAATTCTGTTGAAAAGTGTTTTATTTTGAATTCATAGAGATTATTTGTGAAATGATCGGAAACCGCCCTCGGTATTTCCACCCTGATGCCTATGTCCACCGGATTGATTGATGAAGATATGTCATATTTTTGTGCAATTTCGTGCATCCATGAGTTGCCGCTTCTGCCCACTGCCAGTATTACTTTATCGTAATGCATTATTTCTTTTTCTTCTGTAATCAGCCCCTTAGCCGACCCGTCTTCAATGATTATATCCGATACCTGTTTGTTGCAATAAATGTTAACGTTGGGCTGGCTGTTAAGAATTTCATAAAGTTTTTTTATTGCTTTGATGCAGTTGTCCGTACCCAAATGTCTGATTTTGGCAGCATAAAGTCTTAACGTGTGTCTGGTGCACATGTATTCAAGGTCTTTGATTTTTTCGTAATTGGAAGTGCTTTCAAGAGTATCAACCCCGCTCACATCTTTCCATATTGAATCCGCTTCTTTTATCAGTTTCTCCAGTTTGTGTTCAGAGACAAATTCAGTAAGCCAGCCGCCGAATTCCGTGGTCAGTGTAAGCTTGCCATCAGAATAAGCTCCTGCTCCTCCAAAGCCGCTCATTACTTCCTTGCGTGTTCTTTTATAAATATCGCTGCCTTTATCATACAGATCTATGGAAAAATTTTTGTTTTGCATAAGCTTGTAAGCTGCAAACATTCCGGAGCTGCCCGCTCCCACAATAGCTATTCGCATATTATTCCTCTACTGTTTTTATTTGAACATTATAGTAATCGCCATCAATTGTAAGGAGGGCGTAAGTTTTGTCATCCCTCCACCTGTTTTGGCTTAGACTCCCGGGGTTGATAAAGATTATGCCGCTTACTTTCTCGTGAGCAGGTGAATGTGTGTGTCCGAATATGATGATATCTGTATTTTCATGCATATACAGAAGACGGTTGATGATGTTGTGAGGTGAGCCGGAGCCATGAGAGACACCAATCTTATAATGACCGCATTCAAAATCCAGCTTTTCGGGTACTGATTGAAATCCGGTCTGCATATCCATATTTCCTTTTACTCCGGCAAAGGATGCTGCCACTTCATCAAACTCCCTGTAAACTCTGAAGTCGGTGTAATCACCGGCATGGATCACTAAATCTGCTTCTTTAAGTTCAGCCAATACCTGTTTAGGGAGTTTTTTTATTGAATCCGTATGTGTATCGGATATAATAAGGATTCTCATGTGCACCTTTTTTGTTTTATAATTAATGTATAGTTTATTTTAAAAACGGCGGCTTAGTCAATGTTTAGTTTAATGAGTGAAGGAAACAAGAGGTGGTTGATATAAGACGTATAAATCCTGAAATTATCCCCTTTGCAGATGATATCATCTGTGCTGCGAACGACAGCGGAGCCGAAATTTATTTTGTAGGCGGAGTTGTCAGAGATTTACTGATGAGGCGCAGAATTCATGATGTGGACATCACTTGTTTTGGGATTTCTTACACAGAATTTGCCGGGCTTTTGGCGGAAAAAGCAGAGGCCACATATGTTCCGTTTAAGGACAATGTACGTCTTGTCAAAGAAGGCTTTACTATAGATGTATCCAAACCCCGCGGTGAGACGATAGAGGCTGATTTACAAAAAAGGGATTTTACCATCAATAATCTTGCCTTAACCTTAAAGGGCGACATTATCGGTGATTCTTACGATCTTGAAAATGGGCTAATCAGGCATGTATATTCGTCAGTGTTTGATGATGATCCTCTAAGAATTTTAAGAGCGTTTCGTTTTGTTTCTGAGTGTGGCTTTGATATTGTTCCGGAAACCAGCCGCCTTATTGCGGAGAAAGCTGAAAAAATAAACAGTGTGGCAAAAGAAAGGGTTTATCAGGAGATATTCAGGTTCTTTACCGGCAGCTATTTTGACAAGGCCGTTAACCTCTTTTTTCAGAAAACCGGAACGTCCGCCAGCGGGCAGAGCGGAACAGGTTTATTCAAAAAAACAAACGACTCTAAGAATTCTGCAGCTTACTATCTTTTTCCTGAGATTGTGGATTCTGATAATATCAGGCAGAACAGCATTTTTCACAGGGAAAATGTCCTTAAACACAGCATCAGTGTGGCAAGAGAGATTTTTAAAATAGCACGGGGACTTAATATAGCTGATGAAAGGCGCTTTATACTGATTACAGCCGCCCTGCTGCACGATTGTGGCAAAAAGGAAGCCTGGTTGAAAAATAATAGAAAAAATTTTATAGGGCATGATGAAATAGGCAGCAGAGTTGCTGCTGAGATTATGAGAAGACTCGGTTATCCCAATAAATATATAAAAAGGATTTCTTACCTGGTAAGACAACATTTAAAACTGACCATTTTTGCTGTCAACGGCGTTAGAAAAGTGAAGTTGCAGCGTTTTGTGTTTGAAAATATGGATGAGATAGAAGATATTATTCTATTGAGTCTGGCTGATAACAGGGTTAAAAAATTTAATATGAAAAGGCTGTATAATATTATATTAAGAATAAGGCGAGTCCAGCAGGAAATTGATATGAGCCGAACCAAAGCGGTTTCCGGCTTCGAGCTTATCGATATGGGTGTTGAGAAGGGACCTGAGGTTTCAATTCTGCTGAAAGAAATACATTTCCGGCTTGCCTTCGGTTACCTGAAAAGTATGGAAGATGTTAAAAATTTTTTGAAAGAGATAAGGGGGAAATGATGAAGTTCGTAAGATTTAAGACGGGGGATGTGGAAAAGAAAGGAGTATATGAAGATGGTTTGATAAAAAGAATTTTTGGCTCTATTTTTCACGAATATATTGTTACTGATGAAGAGTATAATTTGGAAGAGGTTCATATCCTGCCTCCGGTTATGCCTTCTAAAATTGTATGTGTCGGAAGAAACTACTCCGACCACGCCAGGGAGCTTGGCAACGAAGTGCCTGCTGAGCCGATGATATTCTTGAAGCCCTCTACTTCTCTTGGCAGCCATGAATCGGTTATCATCTATCCAGAATGTTCATCCAAAGTGGACCATGAGTCTGAACTTGCTGTTGTTATAAGTAAAACGTGTAAAGATGTTTCTCCGGAAAACGCTTCGGATTATATTCTGGGATATACCTGTTTTAACGATATAACTGCAAGGGACATTCAGAAAAAGGAAAACAAGTTTACGAGAGCAAAATCCTTCGATACTTTTGCACCGATGGGCCCCTTTCTTGAAACCAGACTTGATCATTCGAATGCCGGTGTTAAATGTCTGGTTAACGGAGAGGTAAAACAGAACGGCAATACTTCAGATATGGTGTTTAGTGTGGAGTATTTAATAAGTTTTATTTCAGGAGTAATGACCCTTCTGCCCGGAGATGTTATAGCCACAGGTACACCTGCTGGTGTCGGAGAGCTGCAGCCGGGGGATATTGTTGAAGTTGAAGTGGAGGGAATAGGGGTGTTGAGGAACTATGTACATAAAAAGTGAGGAAAAGATAGAATGTTTTGCATGCGGGGCCTGCTGCGTAGCTTTTAGTATTTCAACTTTGCAAAAAAAGTCAGGAGAAGCCTGCTCTTATCTTTCTGAAAACGGGCTGTGCGGGATATATTCAAAACGCCCTGCTGTGTGCCGGGAATTTGTTCCGGATGAGGTCTGTGTTTTGATTCAGGGTCTGTCATTTGGGCAGAAAGTTGAAGTGCTTAAGAAAATTTATGGTATGTAAACAGGGGAGTGTTGTGTATTTAGGACTTACAGGCGGGATAGCTTCCGGCAAGAATACAGTGGCAAAGATGTTTTCTGAATTGGGTGCCTACACAATAGATGCTGATGAGATAAGCAGGGAAGTAATGTCTTGCGGTCATAAAACGTATGATAAAATTGTTGAAAATTTCGGCAGAGATATATTGAAAGAGAACAATGAAATTGACAGAAAAGCTCTGAAAAAGATTGTCTTTGATGATGATGAAAAGAGGAGGCTACTTGAGTCCATTGTTCATCCTGCTATTCTGACGGAAGAAAAGAGACGCGTTGGAGAGATAAAAGGGCGCGATGATAAGGCAATAATTGTAACGCACGCTGCCCTTATTATCGAGAAAGGAACATTTGAAAGGTTTGACGGAGTGATTGTTGTTTATGCCGAAAGACAGCAGCAGATTAAACGGTTGATGGAAAGGGATTCTATTTCAAAAGAGTATGCAGAGAAAATCATTTCTTCACAGATGCCGCTGGATGAAAAGATTAAATATGCCGATTTTATTATTGATAATACGGGAACTTTGGAGGATACAAAAAAAGATGTTCTTCGCGTATTTAATGCAATAAAGATTTATAAATACTGTTTCAGGCAGCTAAAGAAGAAATAGTAAATAAATTTCAAACTACTATTTGTTAGTGAGAAAGGGAGGGAGGTGGAGAGATAGGGAAATAGAGGCAAAGGTAGAGGTAGAGTTTGTAGTATACTTTCAACTCAATCAAATTATTCAACCATTTCGACTACCTCAAATACCTTTGATTATTTTTTCTTCACCCGTCACGCATCTCGCGTTACGGCTTTTAAAAGTGCAAATTTTGTGAGGTTGCCAACAAATAAGTTGTTGACTTGGTATTGCTGTTCATATATATTTTCTCTCTCCAAAGGGTGGAATGTGCCCAATTGAATACGATAAGCGTAACGGGATGGGAAGTATATGTTTAATACGCTGAATGAAAAGCTTCAGTCCGTATTTAAAAAAATGCGCGGTGAAGCAAGAATCACCGAAGACAATATTAAAGAAGCCATCAGACAGGTCAAGATGGCTATGCTTGAAGCTGATGTTAACTATAGAGTTGTAAAGAAATTTATCTCCGGTGTCCAGGAAAAAGCTCTGGGCGAGGAAGTTCTCAAAAGTCTTAGTGCCGATCAGGTTTTCATAAAAATAGTAAATGATGAACTTACCAATATTCTGGGCGGAGAGGATCCTTCCGCTTCCAAAATTGCGCTCAGCTCTACTCCTCCCACGGTTATAATGCTGGTGGGGCTGCAGGGCTCCGGTAAGACGACCACTGCAGGTAAGCTTGCAAAACATTTCCAGAAAAATGACAAACGTGTACTGATGGTGGCTGATGATATATACAGACCGGCAGCTATCGATCAGCTGGAAGTCCTTGGAAAACAGCTGGGTGTGGACGTTTATTCCGACAAAGAAAATAAAGATGCAGTCGATATTGCTCTGAAATCGTATGAGTATGCAAAAAAAAGTGCAAAAGATATTGTAATTATCGATACCGCGGGCAGACTTCATGTCAATAATGAGCTTATGGATGAGCTTTCTAATATCAAGAAAACTGTTAATCCCAATGAAATTTTGTTTGTTGCCGATGCTATGACAGGGCAAGATGCTGTGAATGTTGCCACAAAATTTAATAATGATCTGGACATATCAGGTGTAATTCTTACAAAACTTGACGGTGATGCCAGAGGCGGGGCCGCTCTGTCCATCAGGGAAGTTACCGGTAAACCCTTAAAGTATGTCGGTGTAGGGGAAAAGCTGGATGCCTTTGAACCCTTTTATCCGGACAGGATGGCTTCGAGAATTCTTGGTATGGGTGATGTTGTTTCACTGGTTGAGATGGCCCAGGATGCAATAGAAGAGGATGAAGCTGAAAAACTTGCCGATAAAGTTTCCAAAGGTGGTATGGACTTTAACGATATGCTTTCTCAGTTTAAGATGATCAGGAAAATGGGCTCATTTGAAAGCATAATGAAAATGATGCCCGGAATGGGCAACATGAAAAATGCTGATGTGGATGAAGATCAGATAAAGAAAATAGAAGCGATTATCAATTCTATGACTCCGAAGGAGAGAAGGTATTATAAACTTCTCAACGGAAGCAGGAAAAAACGTATAGCCAGAGGGAGCGGAACCTCGGTAAACGATGTCAATAAACTTATCAGCCAGCTGCAGCAGATGAATAAAATGCTGAAAAAATTTAAGAAGAAGTACGGCGGAGCAGATAAGTTTGACAAAAATATGTTAAAAAATATATTCCCAATGTAAACAAGGAGGTGTGAAACGTGGCTACTAAAATCAGACTCATGAGAATGGGTCGAAAAAAGAGACCTTATTACAGACTGGTGGTTGCAGACAGCAGAGCTAAAAGAGATGGCAGATTTATAGAGATAATCGGGCATTATAACCCTCTGCCTAATCCGACCGAATATAAGGTTGATGAGGAAAAGGCTCTTAAATGGTTGAGCGATGGCGCTGTACCAACCGATACTGCCAGAAGCATTCTTTCCAGAGCCGGAATAATGAAAAAATTTGATGAACAGAAGCATCAAAAGAGCAGCTAAAACCAATGCGGAGGTGTACAAGTGAAAGAGTTAGTTGAATTCATCGTTAAATCTTTAGTTGACAATCCGGACAAGGTTCTGATTGAAGAAGTTGAAGGTGAAAAAACAACTGTTATTGAGCTTAGAGTTGACCCTTCAGATTTAGGTAAGGTTATCGGAAAACAGGGCAGAACTGCCAGAGCTATCAGAACAATACTGAATGCTGCCGGCATTAAGAAGAACAAAAGAGTTGTTCTGGAAATATTGGAATAAATAGGGCGTCTCTTTTATGAGACGCTTTTTGCGGTGTTAATATGAAATTTTTCAGAATCGGCAGAGTGGCCGGTCATCACGGTCTTGACGGAGAAATAAAAGTCAGACCGATTACGGATAATATAGATTTATACAACAGTTTATCGCATATCATGCTGTCTGCTGACGGCGAAGTCAAAAAATCCTATAAGATAGAATCCTTTTTCCTTCAGAATAAGTTTTTTATCATTACGCTGGAAGGGCTTAATGATATAGAAGAAGCCAAAGCCCTTAAAGGTATGGAAGTTGTTGTGCCGGAAACATTTCTGCCTGGGGCACAATCCGATGAAATTTACTGGTATAAAATAAAGGGTTCAAGTGTTTTTGATGAAAACGGCCGGGATATCGGAGTCTTGTATGATTATATCGAATCCGGTGGTACGGATGTTTTTGAAATAAAAGGGCATGATGGTATTTTATATTTAATCTCAAATAACCCCGATCATATCAAAAAGATAGACGAAAAAAGAAAGTCTATACATATAAATTCAGATGGGCTGGTTAGTGAAGAAGTTTAATATTCTGACCATTTTTCCGCATTATTTTGATTCGTTCCTTTCATACGGAGTGATTTCCAAAGGTATAGAGAACAAACTTATAGATGTGGAAGTTATAAATATCCGGGATTATACCCGTGATAAACATAGAATGACGGACGATTATCAGTACGGCGGAGGACAGGGGCTGGTTATGAAACCGGAGCCCATATGCGAGGCTGTGAATGAGATACAAGCCGCAGAAAGAAGTCATGTAATACTGCTCGATCCCCGCGGACGCAGATTTGATCAGTCTAAAGCCGAAGAATTGTCAGGAAAAGATAACATAACATTTATATGCGGAAGATATGAAGGTGTTGACGAACGTATTAGAGATCTTGTTGTGGATGAAGAAATTTCTATAGGGGACTTTATCTTAAGCGGAGGGGAATTGGCAGCAGCTGTTATTGTTGATGCAGTGGGCAGGCTTATCCCCGGCGTCCTGGGTGATGAAAATTCAGCCGAAGAAGAATCCTTTTCACAAGATCTGCTGGAATTTCCCCATTATACGAGACCCTATGAATACAGGGGTTTAAAAGTTCCGGACGTATTGAGAAGCGGGGATCATAAAAAGATTGAAGAATGGAGAAGAAAAGAATCAATAAAAATTACTTTACAAAACAGATTTGATTTGTTAAAAGATAAGGCTCTTGACATCGGGGATGCGGAAATTGTAGAAAAAGAAAAGGCAAAAATGAGTTCAGGACCCAGTTTATACGTGGCTTTGATGCATTATCCGATGCTTGACAAACAGGGAGATACAGTATCTACTGCTATCACCAATATGGATTTGCACGATATTTCCAGAAGCTGCAAGACTTTCGGTGTTAAAAAATATTTTGTAGTAACCCCTCTTGATGCCCAGCGTGAGATTGCCGGAAGGGTTTTAAAGCACTGGCGGGTAGGGTACGGTTCTACCTATAACGGTAACAGGAAAGAGGCTTTCAGCGGTACGATTATTAAAAGCTCGCTGGTGGAAACGATTTCTGATATAGAAGATGCTGAGGGTGAGAAGCCCTTGTTAGTGGCAACAAGTGCAAAAAGGCATAAAAAAACTGTTGCTTATAAAAAAATTGCGGAGATGGCTGCTAAGAAACCTGTTTTAATGTTGTTCGGTACCGGCTGGGGTTTTGTACCGGATATCATGGAAGAGGCGGACTATGCTGCCGAACCAATAGAGGGTGCCGGTGATTTCAATCACCTGTCAGTAAGAAGTGCGGTGGCTATAATACTTGATAGAGTTGTTAAGTTTTTACAGGAGGAAGCATCATGAGGAATGCATTGATAGAATCAGTTGAGGCCGAATACAAAAAAAGCGATATTCCTGAATTCAGGGCTGGTGACACTGTAAACGTGGATTTCAGAATTGTGGAAGGGAATAAGGAAAGAATACAGTCTTTTTCGGGACTGGTTATAAGAGTGAATAACAACGGTCTGAGTTCAACATTTACCGTCAGAAAAGTTGTCGGGGACATCGGTGTTGAAAGAATTTTCCCTTTTCATTCGCCGCGAATCGAAGGAATTAAAGTTGTCCGCAGAGGCAGGGTGCGCAGAGCCAAGCTTTATTACATCAGAGAAAGAAGAGGAAAAGCAGCCAGGATCAAGGAGCGCAGAAAAGGTTTTTAAATTGACATTGGGATTCATCTTGTATAAATAATTTAGATAGTACAAAAGGGGTTAGTAGGTTATGAAAACGACATGGGCAAAAAAGGACGAAAATCGTAATTGGTATACGGTTGATGTTGAGGGAAAAACCCTGGGCAGAGTGGCCAGCCAGATTGCCAAAATATTAATAGGCAAACATAAACCCGAATATACTCCATTTATCGATACCGGAGATTTCGTGGTTGTTGTCAATGCTGACAAGATAAGGGTCACCGGTAAGAAACTGAGTGATAAAAAGTATTACAGACATTCGGGATATCTTGGCGGTCTGAAAGAAAAGAATCTCGAGCAAATGCTTGCTGACAAGCCGGAAGATGTCATCAAGCTGGCGGTAAAGAGAATGCTTCCCAAGAATCGTCTTGGAAGACAAATGTTGAAAAAACTTAAGGTTTATGCCGGGGAGACTCACCCCCACGAAGCTCAGAAACCTGTTCTTATAGAGTTATAGGAGGAAAGTTAATGGCTGAATATTTTTATGGTACCGGCAGAAGAAAGACATCGATTTCAAGGGTATTTTTGAAGCCCGGCTCCGGTGTTATCACGGTTAACGGCAAACCGCTTGAGTCTTATCTGGACAGACCTGTCTCAAGGCAGGTGGTTAAGCAGCCGCTGGAAAAGCTCGGTGTTCAAGCTAAGTTCGATTTTTATATAACCGTTACCGGCGGCGGTAAAAGCGGTCAGGCCGGTGCGATAAGACACGGAATTGCAAGGGCTCTTCTTCAGTATAATCCTGAATTCAAAAAAGCTTTACGTGAAGGTGGGTTTCTTACAAGAGATCCCAGAATGGTTGAAAGGAAAAAACCGGGACAGCCAAAAGCGCGTAAAAAACCTCAATTTTCAAAACGTTAATAGATTTATATTTTATAAAATATATGCGGGCAGGTTGCAGTTTATCATAGCTGTTACCTGCTTTTTTATTATTTGGGTTCAAAATGAAATACTCCAAAAAAGTTCTTTCCCAATTTTTTTAAAAGCTATGCCAATTTAATAGTGAAATAATGAGAAAGTGAAGTAGTGAAGTGGGGAGGTAGAGGTTGAAGAAGTTGAATTGGTTGAGATACAAGTGTAAAGGGGGAAAGTCCACACAGTTCAGAGTTTAATTTTTTAAAAACTTAAAACTTAGCACTTAACACTATTATTGCCTATTATCTAAACCCCAAAAACCAAGTAACCACTACTTCACTACCTCAAATACCTATTCCTCACGCATTATACCTTACAGATTTTGAATGTCTAAATTTTGAAAGGTTGCTAAACTAATTTTATCATTGCTTCTTTCTAATTTGTAGTTTAAATTGTTCATTAAAAGTAACCTTTTTGCTCGCGATTTTGTTCTTGTAAAACCTGAATATGCAAGAAAATAAAGGGCTCGACCTGGAATTTCAGATAGAGTATTAAGTTAAGAGCTTTGAATAAGTGCCCAACTACCTTTTCCAGAATGGGAGGACTTCACTTCCTACTATCAAAGAGTCAGGAGTGGATGGAGGTCGTAAAATTTAAGATGATTAAATTATTCAAAGTTCTTGAAGTTGGTAATAGACTATAAGCCTAACGTTTTGTCATGGTAAACATAATATGAAAATAGAGTATACGATTGATAGACAAACCCTTACTTTGCACCCCAGCGATATGGAACACTTATTGCATGATATGGGATCAATTAAACATATAATCAAAAATAAAAAAATCAAATCAGTTTACTTGAATCTAAAAGATATCAGAAACTATGACGATTATACAGCATCAGTTATAAGTTATTTTCATGATAATATTAAAACATTTAATGTATCATTAGAGATTTTATCAGCAACTGAAGACTTTAAAGCATTATGTGATAAAATCAAATCATTACAAATTACACTAAATAAAGGAAGAAGAAAGAGGGAGCATATATTAGTGCTAATAGGCGAGAAAACGTTGGACACTGCCTGTAACACAAGGAAACATATAGGATATATAGGTGATTTATTTAAATCACTTATGACAATTATTATTAAGCCTAAGATATTAAGAGGAAATGAGACTGTCGATTTGATGTATAAGGTAGGTGTCAGTGCAATACCAATTGTTGGGTTGATTAGTTTTTTATTAGGTTTGATAATGGCATTTATGTCTTCTATACAATTGAAACAATTCGGAGCAAATATATATGTTGCGAGTTTGGTTGGACTTGCTATGGCAAGAGAATTGGGTCCTATTATGACATCTATTATCGTTGCAGGCAGGAGTGGCTCAGCATTTGCTGCAGAATTGGGGACAATGAAAATTTCTGATGAAATTGATGCTTTAACTGTAATGGGATTTAATATAAACAGATTCTTGGTATTACCACGTGTCATTGCAACAATGATAGCACTACCTATACTTACGATATTTTCAAATTTTTTTGCTAATGTCGGCGGATTGCTTGTGGGGGTGTTTATATTAAACCTGACCTTTCCTGCCTATATAAATCAATTATACATTACATTGGCAATTGATGATATACTTCATGGCGTAATAAAAAGTATAATTTTTGCCTTTTTGATTGCTGAAATCGGGTGTTTTCGAGGGTTAACTGTTCAAAAAACAACAGATGATGTGGGAAAAGCCACGACATCCGCTGTTGTTAGTGGTATTTTTTTAATTATCCTTACAGATTCAATAATTGCTGTGTTATTAACGTATATTTAAATGGAAAATATAATAGAAGTAAGAAGTCTTAAAATACAATTTGGAGAAAATATTATATTAAAAGATATAAATTTTAATGTGAAAAAGGGGGAGATTTTTGCAATTATCGGAGGCAGTGGCAGTGGGAAAACAGTTTTGTTAAAACACTTAATTGGCCTTTTAGAGTCATATAATGGTGAAATATATTTAGAAAACAATGATTTAAAAAATATAAAAAAGGAATCTTATGATTCTTTTTTGAATGAAATTGGGGTAGCTTTTCAATATGGTGCACTGCTCGGTTCATTGACATTAGCAGAAAATATTATGTTGCCCCTTATGGAATATAAAACCGATAGTGAAGCTGTGGCAAGAAGGATTGCTGCATGGAAGTTATCTTTGGTGGATTTGGAAGGATTTGATAATTATTACCCGTCAGATATAAGTGGTGGTATGAAGAAAAGAGCATCTATAGCAAGAGCTATTGCACTAAATCCAAAAATATTATTTTTAGATGAGCCAACTTCTGGTTTGGACCCTATTACATCAACAGAGATAGATAATCTCATTAAAAGGCTTAACAAGAGGCTTGGGACCACAATAATATTGGTTACCCATGATTTAGAATCAGTATTTTCAATTTCTGATTCATTAATATTGCTTGATGGTTCCAAAAAGACGATAGTTGCAAAAGGGACTCCTTTTGATGTATTTAACAGTAGCGATAGGAATGTCCAGAAATTTTTTGAAAGGATAAAAATGAGCACCGTTAAATAATATTATGATATCAAAAAAAGTTAAATTTTTTGTAGGCTTATTTGTGTTGATAGGAGCGATCATATTAATCGGCGCAATCCTATGGTTATCTTCCGTTCATTTTTATAGTAGTGGCAAGTTGTATGCCGCTTATTTTGATGAATCGGTGCAGGGTTTGGAGGTAGGATCCGCAGTAAAATACAGGGGTATAAATATAGGCAGGATAAAACAAATAGGTATAGCGAAAAATTCAAGATATATAGAAGTAGTTTTGGAGCTTAATAATGATTTTACTTTAACAAAAGACATGGTTGCCCAACTTAAAACAGTTGGGATTACAGGATTTATATATATTGAAATAGATATTATTGATAAAAAAGAAATTGGTATGCTCACACCCGACTTTACCTCCAAATATGAGGTTATCCCCACAGTCAAATCTGATATAAGCCAAATTATGCAGAGTGTAAGCGAAATAACCGAGGAATTTAAATCGATAGAATTGTCTAAAATTGCAAATAATATAAATAGACTTATAAAAAAATTAGATTATACAATAAATGCCATGTCTGTGGGTCAAATTAGTGAGCATCTGAAAACGTCATTAACCCTGAGCAAAAATATGCTGAAAGATCTTGATAAGCTTATTAACAATATCGACAAAACCGTTGTCACCAACAGAAGAGAGATAGATAATTTCTTTAGGAAATGGGGTAACACAAGTACTGAACTAAATTTACTGATTAGAGACATATCTAGTATTGTAAAAAATAATGACAAAGAACTTAATGCACTGCCAAAGAAATTGATTACTATATTAAATGAATTGGAATATACTGTTTCTGATATGGATAAGTTGATTAATTCATTAAAGGATCAGCCTTCGGTTATCTTTGCTCCACCGCCAGAAAGGAGCATTTTGGATGAATAGGAAAATCATATTATTTTTTATTTTATTAATTATTCTGACAGGTTGTGTTAAAATTACCTCTGAGCGTCCCAAAATACATTACTATGTTATAGCGTTTTCACCGGATAATTTTGAGAGAAAAGAGCCGTCTGCCAAGATAGAGGTTGAACCTTTCACTATCTCTCAAATATATCATACTGATAAATTTATATATAGGACAAATGAATATGAAATTACCAAGGACTTTTATAATAGATGGATAATAAAGCCAGATAGTTTTATTACGGAATATATTCGAAATTATATCCATTTTAACATTTTACATGACGATAATATTAAACAGCGTGAGAAATTTAAAATCAGAGGTCATATATATGAGTTTTATGCAAAGATAGAAGAAAAAAGATTGGATGCAGTGATTAATCTTAGTGTGGAGCTGTATAGGTTTAATAACATCAAAAAAACATATGATTTAATTTCTATAAAGAATTACTGCAAAAGCACGTCAACTGAGGAGACAAGTGTAAACGGGTATATCAGATCAATGAAAAAAGATCTTAATGATATATCTAAAAATATTTTAAAAGATATATATAAATATTCCGGTGAAATTGAATAGATACTCAGCAGAAAGGAAATTCGAAAACTCTATTACAGCTTGATGAAAGACATCTGAACTCCGGGGGAGGTGGCAACTTTTTGTCAAATCGAGCAAAACGAAAGCACAAAAGGGTTTATATGCTCGGTAAACTCGGGAGATCGCAGCCGATGCTTGCAAAAATATATCCCCTTTTATATGATAGCTTAATCAATTTATAATAGTATGCTTATTAAAAAGTCTTAAAAAAAGTAAAATAAGCTTGAAAAGGATCGGTTACTGTGTTATTTTCCTTAACTCTATTAGCACCAGCCTAAAAGGGCTGGTAAATATATTGCGTACCGCAAATTTATCGGCCTATGGCCGATGCTAGTGAGACACAGCTATCATCAGCTCAAAGGGCTGATAAATATGTGAAACGCATCAATCTGAACAAAGAGGTGTTAAAGATGAAAGAAGGCATTCACCCGGAATATAAAGATTCTGTAATTAAATGTGCTTGCGGGAATGAAATTCATACTAAGTCAACAATCGGTGATACTTCGGTTGCAATTTGCTCCGCCTGCCACCCTTTCTTTACAGGCAGACAGAAGTTTGTTGATACAGCCGGGCGTGTGGAAAAGTTTATGAAAAAATACGGCGAGTACGGCAAGAAAAACGAGAAGAAAAAAAGTAAGTAACCTGGCGGTGTGATTTTGAAAGGTAAAGCTGTTAAGCCTGTAGTGGAACTGCTTTCACATACACCTGAACCTGAAAAAACAGTAGCTTTAGCCGCAAAACTCTGTTACTCCTCTTCGGATATTGAAGGTTTACGGGAAAAGATACAGGCAAAAGACCAGGGTGATTTTGTCAATAAGATCATGGGCCTCGGTCATTTTTCCGTGTTAGAGCATGTAAGTTTTACCTTCGGCGTGGAAGGTGTTTCGAGAGCACTCACCCATCAGCTTGTAAGGCACAGAGTTGCGAGTTATTCCCAGAAGTCGCAGAGGTATGTATCCGAAACGGAAGGGTTCGATTTTATTTTACCTGAAAGTATAAGAGAGGATTCCGGGATTGCTGAACGTTTTCATAATCTGATGTCGGAAATATCCGATTTTTACAGTGAGATGGTAAATAAAGGAATCAAAGCTGAAGATGCACGTTATGTTCTGCCCAATGCATGTGAAACAAAAATAATCATTACAATGAATGCCAGAGAACTGCTTCACTTCTTTTCTTTAAGGTGCTGTGAGCGGGCTCAGTGGGAAATCAGGCAGATGGCTGATCTGATGCTGCAGAAGTGTTACGAAACCGCCCCGCTGATATTTAAAAATTCGGGTCCCGGTTGTCTCAGCGGCCCATGTCCGGAAGGCGAATTTGCCTGCGGTAAAATTTCCGAAGTCAGACAAAAATACAGTGAGATGCTGGACAAATACGATAGATTGAACTGAAAACATTCTGTATCTTACCTGCATATTGCTCAGGTAAACCGAACTTCCGCTATGCAAAATATCAAATCCATTATGCAGACGTTAAAATAAATAAATTTAAGATTACTGTGTACTATTTTGGCAAAATGACTATATTAACAGATTAATTTGCGAAATAGATTAAATAAAACTTAAGCTGTCAGGTGAAAAATGAAAGATAAAGAATACAGTGATGTAGGTGGTCAGGCGGTGATAGAGGGTGTAATGATGAGAGCGCCCGAAAAGTTTGTTATTGCGGTGCGCAATCCTGACGACCAGATTGTGGTTCAGAAGAAGAATGTGACCATTGACACCAAAGGTTTTTTCAAAAAACCTTTTATCAGAGGTCTTGTAGCGTTGTACAATGCCCTTATTCTGGGTGTGCAGGCGCTTAACTTCAGTGCTTATCATGCTATGGGAGAGGGCGAGGAAAAAATGACCAAAAAGGAAATTTTTCTCAGTATGTTTCTGGGGCTGGGATTGGGTATTGTACTGTTTATATTTCTCCCTCTTTTGATAACGGATCTCCTAAAACATGTTTTACCCATAGTTAAGCAGTCATTCCTGGCTTTTAATGCAGTGGATGGAGTGATCAGGGTGATATTTTTTCTGATTTATATTTATGTGATTTCTTTTTTTAAAGATATAAAAAGAGTGTTTGAATACCACGGGGCAGAACACAAGTCGATTTTTACTTATGAAGCCGGTGAAGAACTCACAGTTGAAAACGCACGAACTAAGAGTAGATTTCATCCGAGATGCGGCACAAGTTTTCTGCTTATTGTTATGATAGTAAGTATTTTCGTTTTCAGCATCATTCCAAAAGATTCGCATTTTGTGATTAAATTTGCCTCCAGGCTTGTTTTCATCCCTGTTATCGCGGGGATTTCATATGAGATACTTAAATTCAGCAGCAGAAATCAGTCAGGTAAATTTATTCAGCTGCTTATTGTTCCCGGTTTATGGCTGCAGAAAATTACCACCAAAGAGCCTGATGACAAACAGCTTGAAGTCGCTCTGTTGTCATTGCGCGAAGCTTTGGGGGAAAATGTGGAAGAGGAAGGCGTAGTTTATGTATGAAAAACTGGCTGAAGTGAAAGAAAAGTATGACATGATAACGGAAAAGATGACCGATCCGGATATTATTGCCGATCAGGAACTTTTCCAGAAATACGCCAAAGAACTTTCAGAATTAAAACCCATTGTGGAAAAATATGATGAATACACAACAGCTCTTGAAAGGGTTGACGAAGCTGAAGAAATACTTGCAAAATCCGGTGATGCCGAGCTGAAAGAACTTGCGGAAGCTGAAAAGAAAGAGAATGAAGAAAAACTGGGTGAACTCGAACACGATATAAAGAAGCTCCTTGTGCCCAAAGATCCGTACGATGAAAAGAATATCTATCTCGAAATACGGGCCGGAACCGGAGGAGATGAAGCCACTTTGTTTGTGGCTGATTTACTGAGAATGTATACGAGATATGCCGAAAGAAAAGGTTTTAAAACGGAAATTGTGGAGGCCAATGATACAGGAGTGGGCGGATACAAGGAAGTTGTAATCTTAATTAAAGGCAGAGGAGCTTACAGTCATCTGAAATTTGAGGCCGGTGGTCACAGAGTACAGAGGATTCCGGAAACCGAATCCGGTGGCAGGATACATACTTCTGCATGTACAGTTGCGGTTCTCCCGGAAGCCGAAGATGTGGAGCTGGAAATAGATCAAAATGATTTGAGAATTGATGTTTTCAGGGCAAGCGGTGCAGGCGGACAGCATGTAAACACCACCGATTCGGCAGTAAGGATAACTCATGAGCCCACAGGCATTGTGGTTTCCTGTCAGGATGAAAGAAGTCAGACCAAGAATAAGGATAAGGCAATGAAACTTCTTAAAGCAAAACTTCTCAATATGGAGATTAGAAAGCAGGAAGAGGAAATTGCCGAAAGCCGAAAGCTGCAGGTTGGTTCAGGTGACAGAAGCGAAAGAATAAGGACATATAATTTTCCCCAGAACCGTGTAACGGATCACAGGATTAATTACACAAGTCACAGTTTGGATAAATTTCTGGAAGGGGAAATAGACGAACTGCTTGAAGCCCTCTGGACATACGACGAAACGGAAAGATTAAAGGAAGCCGGTTTATAAATGTTTTATGGTTTTAAACTGCTGGAAAGAAAAAACCATTTCCGAAATAATCACGGCTCTCTGCAAAACTTACAATCTATCCAAAAGTGATGCCGGTGATTTGGTATCTTACGTTACCGGAATTCCTTACAACAAATTAGCCTTCTCTCATCATACAAAATTTTACCCGCGTATTGATTTCGTCAGTATACTCCGAAAACTGGATAAAAGAATTCCTGTAGCTTATATAACAAACCGCAGGGAGTTTTACGGCAGGGAATTTTATGTAGATGAGAGTGTTTTGATACCCCGCAATGAAACCGAAATCCTTGTGGATACGGTATTAGAACGGGTGAAAAAGGAAAACGGCTTGATACTTGATTTGGGTACCGGATCAGGCTGCATTCTCCTTACCCTGCTTAAAGAGCTAAATGGTTTCAGCGGGTTCGGTGTGGATAGAAGTTATAAAGCCCTGAAAGTTGCCAAAAAAAATGCTTTGAAACACAAAATGGATAGAAAGTCTTTTTTTGTTTGCGCCGATATGTTTGATTCTGATTTTTTTTTGAAAACACGCTTTGATATTATCATCTGCAATCCCCCCTATGTTTCAGAAAATGATAAATATGAAAAATCAATTCTTTTTGAACCTAAAGAGGCTTTGTTCGCTCCGGATAACGGATTGTTTTTTTATAAAAAGCTATTGTCTAAGCTGAATAAATTATGTAAAAAGGATGCAATTGTTTTTTATGAAATAGGAAATACCCATAAAAAGGATCTTAAGTTAATATACAATAGTGAGAACATCGAATTTATTAAAGATCTGGCCGGGGATGACAGGATAATGATGTGGAAAAACTGATAGTTAAAGGTGGCAATAAGATAAACGGAAGTGTGAAAATCAGCGGTGCTAAAAATGCTGCTCTTCCCATCCTTTGTGCAACAATTTTAGCCGAAGGTGAATACTATCTGAGCAATGTTCCTAAGTTGAGGGATATAAGTACTATGCTGGGTATGCTTGATGTGCTTGGTATAACTTCACGTCAGGTGCAGAATGATGTGACTGTACTTAATGTTGAAAACAGAGATTTTTATACAGCTCCCTACGAACTGGTGAAGCTGATGCGGGCGGGAGTTCTTATGCTGGGGCCGCTGCTGGCGAAACGTAAAAGAGCCAGAATTTCTCTTCCCGGCGGCTGTGCTATAGGAGAGCGTCCGGTTGATCTTCATATTAAAGCCCTGACACAGATGGGAGCAAATGTTGAGATTAAGCACGGCTACATTGAGGCGGAATGTGAAGGACTTAAAGGTGCTGATATCAATTTTGATATTGTGACAGTGACGGGCACCGAAAATATTATAATGGCTGCCGTCCTGGCTGAAGGGGTTACAGTTATAAAGAACGCAGCCAGAGAACCCGAAGTTATTGATTTGATAAATTTTTTGAATAAAATGGGTGCTGATATAAGAGGGGCAGGTTCTTCGACAATCACTGTCAAAGGTGTTGAAACATTAAAACCGTGCAGTTATTCGGTCATGACCGACAGGATAGAAGCCGGTACTTTTCTCTGCGCTCTTGCGGCTGTGGGCGGGGAATTGGAATTGAAAAATGCACCTGTGGAGCATATGGGTGTTATGCTGGATAAACTGAAAGAAATCGGTCTCAATCTTGATATAAAAGGTGATAGCATAAGAGCTTCTGCAAATGAAAGACCTGTATCAGCGGATGTGAGTACTCAGCCCTATCCCGGATTTCCCACTGATATGCAGGCTCAATTTATGGCTTGTATGACTGTGGCGTCGGGTATTTCGGTTATTACGGAAAATATTTTTGAAAACCGATTTATGCATGTGGCGGAGATGAAGCGCATGGGTGCAGATATTACACTTAAAAACAGGTCAGCAGTTGTGAAGGGTGTTGACAAGCTTACAGGGGCTCATGTTATGGCTTCTGATTTGCGGGCCAGCGCCGGTCTGTTTATTGCTGCGATGCTCGCTGAAGGGGATAGCCATATACACAGAGTTTATCATTTGGACAGAGGTTACGATAATTTTGATAAAAAAATGGCAGAACTCGGAGTCAGTGTGGAGAGGGTAGCCGATGAATGACTATTTGACAATAGCGCTGCCTAAAGGACGTTTAGCTGAAGAAACGGTGAACCTTTTGGACAGCCGCGGCATCATCAACAAAGAAAGTATAAATTTCAAATCCCGCAAACTGATTTTTGAAGATACAAAAGGGAAAGTTCGTTTTCTGATGATAAGGAATATGGATGTGCCCACATATGTGGAGCACGGTGCGTGTGATCTGGGTGTAGTTGGGAAGGATATTCTGCTTGAGTTAAATCCCGAATTATACGAGTTCAAAGATCTTGGTTTCGGCTACTGCAGGCTGTGTGTTGCTGCTAAAAAAGGAGGCAGTGCTTCATATGCCCATGATATGCGCGTCGCTACTAAATTCGTAAATATTACAAAAGATTTTTTTGCTTCCAGGGGGGTGTTTGTGGAGACGGTAAAATTATACGGATCAATTGAAATTGCTCCACTTCTTGGTTTGTCGGATTTTATTGTGGATCTTGTTTCCACCGGTGAAACGCTTAAAAAGAACGGTTTGGAGGAAGTTGAAACAATTCTTGAGTCAACGGCACGTCTTGTGGCAAACAAAAATTTATCCAAGTGCAAATCTGAAAGGATAAAGAATATAATAAATGTTTTGGATGAGTGATTTTATGAGATTTTATTTGAAGGTTATTTTAATAGTTCTGGCTGCAGCTTTCACGGTGAACGCAGCCGTAATTGATAAAGTGCGGGTTGAAGGCAATAAGAGAGTGCCGGATAAAAAAATTCTTGAAAAGGCTGTGCAGGAAGGTTCTGAGTTTGATCTGGCGGAAATCGATAAATCAATTGAACGTTTGTATAAGACAGGTCTTTTTATTAACGTCAAGGTTGATCTGAATGTCAGTGATAAAGTGGTTATTACATATATTGTAGATGAAAAACCGTTCATTAATGATATCTATTTTGAAGGAAATGAGGAAATCGACAGGGGAGCCCTGCTGGAAAAATTATCTATTTCAGAAGGGGATGCCTTTGAGAAATCTGCTATCGAAAACGCAGTAAAAACTATAAAAGCTGAATATCAGGACAGAAACTACTATAATGTTGAGATCAGTTTTTCTGTAGAACAGAGAGCTGACAATACTGTTGATATTATATTCACCATCAATGAGGGAAAAGAAGCAAAGGTGGAGGAAATAAAATTTTATGGAAATGACAATGTCTCTGACGATAAACTGAGGGATGTTATTCAAACCAGCGAAAAAGGTTTTTTCTCATGGTTTACAGGCAGTGGCAAGCTAAAGTCTGAGGAACTGGCTGTTGACAGACAACGCATCCGGGCTACCTATCTTAATAACGGATATATTCAGGCAAAAGTGGGAAAACCTGAAGTGAAATTTAATGAAGACAAAACGGAAATTACTCTTGTTTTCCGCATTCAGGAAGGCAAACAGTACCATATTGGTGAAATACGTTTTGAAGGAAATGAACACCGAACGGATAAATATCTGAAAGATGTTATTTCACTTAAAGAAGGGGATCTTTTTAAAAGTGAGAAGTTCCAGAAAGATATTGAGTCATTAACGAAGGCATTTACCAAAATTGGGTACGCTTATGCTAATGTTAATCCATCTACTGCTGTCAATGAGAACACCAGGAAAGTTAATATAACCTATAAAATTGCGGAAAATAATCTTTATTATATCAATAAGGTAGAAATAACCGGTAATACGAAAACACGGGACAGGGTTATCAGAAGACAGTTTGATATCGTTGAGAAAGACAAATATGACAGCTTGAAAATTCAGCAGTCTAAAAGACACATTGAAAACCTCAACTATTTTGAGCAGGTGAAACTGGTTGAAGACAGAGTTGATAACAATAGTATAGATTTAAACTTGTCTGTTAAAGAAAAACCTACAGGAATGTTCACCATAGGTGCAGGTTATTCAACATTGGACGGTGCTGTGGGGATGATACAGGTTTCACAGAAAAACCTTTTGGGATACGGATATGATTTGAGTCTGAAATCCGAGTTCTCATCAAAGAGAACAGACTATACATTAAGTTTTACTAATCAGTGGTTGTTTGACAGGCCTATCTCATTCGGCTTCGATCTGTATAAATTCAGGCGGAGTTACTATGAGTATACAAAAGATTCCACCGGCGGCGCATTAAGAATAGGTCATCCTATTATTAAAAGAAAACTTAATATGTATTACCGGTTTGCCTATGAAAAAGTTGATATAACCTCTATTGATGATGATGCTTCGCAATATATCCGTGATCAAAAAGGCTTAACAACTACCGTAAGTGTTACTCCGAAACTGGTATGGAATACATTAAATCATCCTGTTGATCCTACACGAGGCAACAAATCAACGTTGTTTGTAAAATATGCAGATACATATTTGGGTGGAGACAGCAATTTTTACAAAGCCGGTCTTGAGTCAAGCCAATATGTACCACTCTGGTGGAAATTCGTTGGAATGCTGCACGGTGAGGCAGGATATATGGAGTCTCTGGATGATAAAAAACTTCCCATTGATGAGCGGTACAGGTTAGGCGGAATGCACAGCGTCAGGGGGTTCGATTACGGAGATATTTCCCCGGTTGATGAAAACGGTTATGAATACGGTGGAAATAAATTCCTGCTTTTTAATGCGGAACTTATTTTCCCACTTTCCGAAGCAGCTAATTTGAAAGGTGTGCTTTTTTATGATACCGGTCAGGTTTATGATAATGATGAAAATTATTTTGAAAGAGATATGAGAAGTTCTGTGGGATTTGGTTTCCGCTGGTTCAGTCCCATTGGTCCCCTGAGACTTGAGTATGGGTATAAACTGGACAAGAAAAAGGATGAAGAACAAGCCCAGTGGGACTTTTCAATAGGCGGGACGTTTTAAAAAATTAATATAAATCAGGAGGTAATTGTGAGGAAAATAGCAGTAATCAGTTTCATGTTTATTTTTGCATTGACATCAATGGCTTTTGCAGAACTTAAAGTAGGTGTTGTCGACATGCAGAAAGCTCTTGATGAGTGTGACGCCGGTAAGGCTGCAGCAAAGAAAATGGAAAAAGAGTACAAAGAAATGCAGCAAAAGATTCAAAAAAGAAGGGACAAACTCCAAAATATGCAGACAGAACTTAACAGTCAAAGTGGTGTACTTTCCGAGCAGGCAAAGCAGAATAAAATGGCGGAGTATCAGAAGAAACTGAAGGATTTGAAAAGAATGATAGAGGATTCAAACTCTGAGTTAAAGAGACAGGAGAGATCATATGTTAACAGAATTGCCGAGGAATTGACAAAGGTTGTCAGTGAACTCGGTAAGGAATTGAAATATGACATAATTATGGAAAAGCAGGAAGCAGGTGTTGTTCATAATTCGGAAACGGTTGATATTACTCCTATTGTAATTGAAAGATATAACAAAGAATGGAATGCTGAAAACAATTGATCATGAAGCTTAGTTATATTGCCGATAAAATCGGTGCCAGGCTTTCAGGTGGAGATGCAGATGTCGGGAATATTTCTGATATTACGGAAATAGCTGATAATTCACTTGTGCTTGTCAATGATATGAAAATGCTTGAACAGTATGATACTTCAAAGGTTTCTGCTTTTGTCGTTCCTGTGAAAGTGTTTGATAAATATAGCAATTTGCTTAATAAGCCTGCTATTCTTGTGGAAGATTATAAGTATGCTTTAAAATGTATTATAGATGTATTTTATCCGGATGAGCAGCCGGCCGGGTTTATTTCAGAATCCGCTCATGTGGAAAAAGATGCTGTAGTTGCAGGTGATGCCTGTGTTGGAAATAATGTCAGTATCGGTTCCCGCAGTAAGATCGGGGAAGCTTGTGAAATAAATGCCGGTGCAGTAATAGGAAGTAATGTTACCATCGGCGATAATACCATTATTTATCCTAATGTATCAATATATGACAACTGTATAATAGGTAAAAATGTTATTATTCATGCAGGTACAGTTGTCGGTTCTGATGGATTCGGCTTTGTTAACACAAAACAGGGGCATCTGAAGATCAAGCATATTGGGCGTGTGGTTATAGAGGATAATGTTGAAATTGGTTCCAACTGCTCTGTGGATAAAGGTACACTTTCTTCCACCGTTATCGGAGAGGGGACGAAAATTGATAATCTGGTCCAGATTGGACATAACGTGAAAATTGGTAAACATTGCTTAATTGTTGCTCAGGCAGGTATCGCCGGTAGCAGCTGTATAGGGGACTTTGTTATTTTGGGTGGACAGACCGCAGTGGCTGACCATGTTAATATCCCGGACGGTACTATGGTTGGCTCCAAAGCCGGTGTGGCATCTGACATTGAAAAAAAAGGCATATATTCAGGTATCCCCGTTATGGAACACAGGCTATGGCGAAGGAATGTGACTGCCTTCAAAGATTTATATAAAGTTGTCAGGTATATGAAGAAAAAAGAGGAAGAGGAAAATGAACATTAAAGATATTTTATCGAGACTGCCTCATAGATATCCTTTTCTGCTTGTAGACAGGGTTTTAAAAGCAGATGGAGATAAACTAAAGGCTTTGAAGAATGTAACCTTTAACGAACAGTTTTTTCAGGGGCATTTCCCCGATAACCCTGTGATGCCGGGCGTACTTATTGTTGAGGCGCTTGCCCAGGCGGGAGGGCTTATACCTTTAAACAGGATAGATGAAAATAATATGAGCGATTATCTTGTTTATTTTATGGCTATAGAAAATGTAAAATTCAGAAAGCCTGTTGTCCCCGGTGATAATTTGATATTGGATGTAGAATTGCTGAAACGCAAAAGAAATATCTGGCGCATGAAAGGGATTGCCTCTGTAGAGGGTGAGACTGCTTGTGAAGCAGAATTTATGGCCATGATCAGGGAGAAGGAATGATAGACAGCAGTGCTCAGATAAGTTCAGATGCAGTTGTTGCAGAAAGTGCTCAGGTGGATGCCGGAGTATTTATTGGTGAAGGTTGCAAAATTGGTAAAAATGTTACAATAGGCAGAAACAGCATTGTGGAGGCGTATACGGAAATCGGTGAGAACACTTGTATTTCACCCAATGTCCATATTGGAGGAGCTCCTCAGGATATCGGGTTTAACAATGAAGCCACCAGATTAATTATTGGCAAAAACTGTACTATAAGAGAGTTTTCCACTATACACAGAGCCAGCACAAAAGAGGACAGGGTCACTGAAATAGGTGATAACTGTTATATTATGGCCACTTCGCATATAGGACATGACTGTAAAGTGGGCAATAATGTTATAATCACGTCTTTTGTCGGGTTGTCCGGGCATGTGCAGGTGGGAGATAGTGTTGTATTCGGCGGAATGGCCGGGATACACCAGTTCGTCAGAATTGGCAAGGGTGCCATGATAGGCGGATTTTCCAGAATTGCTAAGGATGTCCCCCCCTTCTGCCTTGCTGAAGGAAATCCTGCAAAAATACACGGCTTAAATTCAGTGGGATTGAGGAGAGGCGGCTTTAAAAGGGAACAGTTGAGCAATTTGAAAAAGGTTATGAGAATTTTTCTAAATAAAGAATATCTGATAGATGATGCAATCAACGAGATAGTTAAATTGTCTGATTCTGCAGAGGTGAAAGAATTTGCAGAATTCCTCAGGAGTTCAAAACGCGGGGTTTTAAGGAGATAGTTATGTTGAAAATGGGTTTAATCGGATTAGGGCGAATGGGGAAATATCATCTGAACCTGTATGAAACCATCAGAGATATTGAACTGGCTGCCCTCAGCGATGTTAACAAAGAAGTGCTTGATAAAACACTGGAACACCACAATGTTGCCGGATCCACAGATTACAGAGAGATTCTGGGTAATGTGGATGCTGTCACGGTGGCAGCCCCGACTAAATACCATCATCAGATTGTGAAGGACTGCCTTCTGGCAGATAAACATGTGCTTGTGGAAAAACCTATTACAACAAATATTGAAGAAGCCCAGGAGCTTTTTGAAATTGCCAGACAGAGAGGACTCACTCTGCATATCGGTCATGTGGAAAGATTTAACGGTGCTGTTCAGGAGCTGAAAAAGATCGTCAGGAATCCTTTTCTCATAGAATCCAGGAGAGTGGGGCCATATGATGAAAGGGTAAAGAATGACAGTATTATATTGGATTTAATGATACATGATATTGATATTATCCTTAACATTGTTGGTAAAGATGTAATAGATGTTGAAGCAAAGGGGAGTAAAGTTTATTCCAATCTGCCAGATTTTGCTTCGGTAAATCTGATTTTTGAAAACAATGCCGTTGCCAATATTATTGTAAGCCGGATAACGCAGAAAAAGGACAGAACGCTAAGCATCAGCCAGGAAGATACTTTTGTATTTTTGGATTACACAAACCAGGATATAAATATTTACCGTAAGGGCTCCTCTCAGCATATCTTCGGAGAAAGGGAACTCAGATACAAAAATGAGTACATCACCGAAAGGCTGTTTGTCTATAAAGATAATCCTCTGATGCTTGAAATAAGGCATTTTGTGGATTGCGTTAAAGGGAATGTTGTAAGAATGATACCAGTGGAGCATGAGCTCAGATCTCTTAAACTTGCTCTTAAAGTTGATGAAATAATCAGTAAAAAAGAAGGCCGATGTGAGGTATCTGTTTGAAAATAGGCCTGATAGCCGGTTATGGTAAAATATCTCTGATTGCTGCCAAAATATTGTCAGAAAGCGGTTATGACGTTGTTGTTATAGCATTGTCCGAGTCTGTTTCCGAAAACCTTTCGCCTTACAGCAGAAAAAGTTATACCGTGAGTGTTACACAGATAAAGAAAATTCTGAAAATTTTAAAGGATGAGGGCATTAAAAATGTCCTTTTTGCAGGAAAGATAACCAAAGAACTTATTTACAGTAATCTGAAATTTGACATGCTTGCAGTGAAAACATTATTAAATCTGAAAGACAGAAAGGATGACACGATTATGCTTGCTGTGGTGGATCTTCTGAAAAAAGAGGGAGTTCACGTTTTAAAGCAGACAGACACACTAAAGGGTCTCCTTGCCGGGAAAGGAGTGTTCACCAAAAAAAAACCGGATAAAAAGCAGTTGGAAGATATTCGGTTCGGGCTGATTTCTGCCAAAGAGCTGGGAAGGCTTGATATCGGTCAGACTGTAGTGGTAAAAAATAAAGCTGTTATGGCTGTGGAAGCCATAGAAGGAACAGATGCTGCTATAGAGCGTGGATGTAGATTAGCCCGCGGGAAAGCGGTTGTTGTAAAAACTTCCAAACCCCGGCAGGACGAACGGTTTGATGTACCTACAGTCGGTGTTGACACATTGAAGAAAATCGCAGATAATAACGGCTCTGTTTTGGCTGTTGAAGCCGGTAAAACTTTTGTTGTGGATTTTGAAGAATGTGTGAAATTTGCCGATAAACACGGTTTAATCTTTTTGTCTGCAGAAGGGGTGGGTAATGATGATTAACAGCAAAGAAATTTTTATTTTACCTGGAGCTTTTCATGGTCTTTACAGCTTCATGAATTATTCATTAGCAAAATACAAAAGATTATATTTTGCTAAAACCGGATAAAATTTTCAGATGATTCCCATTCTTGTTTTTATACTCGGCTTAATATTTGGAAGTTTTATGAATGTGCTTATTGCTCGTTTACCTGCCGGTATCTCCATAATAACCCCATCTTCCGCCTGCCCTGTCTGTGCATCTAAAATCAAGTTTTACGATAATATTCCCCTGCTGAGCTTTGTATTGCTTAGAGGGAAATGCAGGTATTGTGGTGAAAAGATTTCTTTAAGATACCCGATGGTGGAGCTTGTTACTGCAATTTTATTTTTGTCTGTTTACGTTAAAATCGGGCTCAGCCTCATTCTGATAAAATATCTCATTTTTGTCTTCTTGTTGCTTGCAGCGGCGTTTACGGATCTGTTTACCGCATTTGATGAAAAATATGAGTGTGGAATAATACCGGATGAAATATCCATAGGCGGCATCGGTATCGGTTTAATAATTTCCTTTTTTTTCCATCCGGGGATACTTAATTCCGTTATCGGAGCGGTGACGGGGTTTTTGATTTTGTGGGTTCCCTCATTTATTTATTACCTTCTGACAAAGAAAGAGGGGATGGGCGGAGGCGATTTAAAACTTTTTGCAATGATAGGTGCATTTCTTGGTTTCAAACCGCTGTTTTTTATATTATTTTTCAGTTCACTGGCAGGAGTAATTGTAGGGCTGCCTTTTATTGTATGGAAAGGAAGCCGGAATTTTCCCATTCCTTTCGGCCCCTTTATTTCTCTTGCAACAATTTTTTATATTTTCTATGGTAACAGGATTATTGATATTTATCTGAATAAAATGTATTTATAGGAGGAGAATTTGCTGCCTTTAAAAGATCAACTTCAGCACATAAAAAGAGGGGCTGAAGAGATTATCGTTGAAGAAGAGCTGGTCAGGAAGATAGAGAAATCCATCAAAGATGATAAGCCTCTCAGAGTAAAAGCCGGTTTCGATCCGACAGCTCCGGACCTGCATCTTGGACACACAGTGTTGATACAAAAGCTAAAACATTTTCAGGAACTGGGGCACCAGGTAATCTTTCTTATCGGTGATTTTACCGGTATGATAGGTGATCCTTCCGGAAAGTCTGAAACCAGAAAGGCCTTGACGAGAGAAGAAATAATAAAAAATGCAGAAACGTATAAAGAGCAGGTTTTTAAAATACTGGATCCGGAGAAAACAGAGATTGCTTTCAACAGCCACTGGATGAATAAAATGACTGCTGCGGATATGATTAAGCTGGCCTCTCAGCATACCGTTGCCAGAATGCTGGAAAGGGACGATTTTAACAAGAGGTATAAATCCAACAGATCCATTAGTATTCATGAATTTTTGTATCCTTTGGTTCAGGCTTATGATTCCGTTGCATTAAGAGCAGATGTAGAATTAGGAGGGACTGATCAGAAATTCAACCTCCTTGTTGGAAGAGAAATCCAGAAGGCTTACGGGCAGGAATCTCAGATCGCTTTGACCATGCCCATTCTTGAAGGCCTCGATGGTGTGCAAAAAATGAGTAAGTCTCTGAACAATTACGTAGGCATTACTGAAAGCCCTTCCGATATGTTTGGTAAACTTATGTCCATTTCAGATGACCTTATGTTCCGTTATATGCTTTTATTGAGCGACAGGAGTATGAAGTCCATAGAAGAATTGAAAAAGGATATTAAAAACGGTAAACTGCACCCGATGGACGTGAAAAAGGATTTCGCATGTGAAATTGTGGAAAAGTTCCACAATGAAAGTGCTGCGGAAAAAGCCAAATCTAATTTTGAGAGGGTGTTCTCCAAGAGGGAAAATCCTGAAGATATGCCTGTTTTGGAAGTTGATGGTGAGAGTATGCTGGAGATAATAAGAAAGCTGAATTTTGCTTCCAGCAACAGTGATGCACGAAGGCTTGTTAAGCAGGGAGCTGTATCTCTGAACGGAAAGAAAATCAGTGATATTGATATGTGCCCGGCAGCCGGAGAACATACTTTAAAAGTTGGTAAACGTAAGTTTGCCAGAATAATATGCAGATAACGGGAGGTTAATTGTGGTTACCGTTAGACCTTTTAGAGGAGTAAGATACAATCTGGAAAAAGCCCTTTTGAAACATGTTGTTTCACCCCCATATGATGTCATCAGCGAGAATGAAAAAGAGAGTTTTAAAACAAAGTCCCCATATAATGTTGTGCGTCTTATACTGCCTGAGGGCAAAGACAAGTACAGTAATGCCGGTAAACTTTACAACCAGTGGAAGTCCGAAAAAGTGCTGGTGAAAGATGATGTGCCGTCATTTTACGTTTATGAGCAGGAGTATCAGTATGAGGGTAAAAAATATGTAAGGACCGGATTTGTCGGTTTGATGAAACTGGAAGAATTTGGGAAAGGGAAGGTTTTTCCACATGAAAAGACATTGGCCGGCCCCAAAAAAGACCGCTATGAGCTGATGAAGGCTTGTAGGGCTAACTTCAGTCAGATTTTCGGATTGTATATGGATAAAGAAAATGAGCTGGAGAAGGCTTTTGCCAGCGCGAAAAAGACGATGCCCGCAGCTTCAGCTGTCGATGATGACGGAGTTAAAAATTCTTTGTGGCTTATACAGGATCAGGATATTGTTAATAAAATATCGAGGTTTATGTCGAACAAATCGATTTATATTGCTGACGGGCATCACAGGTATGAGACCTCGCTTAATCTAAGGGATTTTTTTAGAAAGCAGAACAAAGACGCTGCAGATGAGTTGAAACCTTACGATTTTGCAATGATGATGTTTGTCAATTTTTATGACGAAGGTTTAAAGATTTTTCCCACTCACAGAGTGGTTGATATAGATGAGCAGTTTGATGAAAAAGTATTTTTTGAGAAACTTGAGAATTATTTTGTTGTAGAAGAAATTGAACCTGCACGATATGAGGAATTTCTGAATAAGGACGAACACTGCAATATAGTAATGGTTTACGGGGACAAATATTACGGCTTGTCAATTAAAGACGATGATTATGAAAAACTTCATCCTGTTTACCGAAGAGTCGACACTTATATCCTTCAGGAACTTATTTTAAAAGATGTCATGGGTTTTTCTGAAGATAAACTGCTTAATAAAGAAGGCATTTCCTTTATTCAGAGTGAGGAAAAAGTACGTGAAGCATCCAAAAAAAATAAAGCAGTCGGATTCATATTAAATGGTGTGCCTATTGAGGTTGTCAGAGAGATTTCTGAGAACGGTTATGTGATGCCGCAAAAATCCACTTATTTTTATCCAAAATTGCAGACAGGCCTTGTCTTTAATGATATATGACCTGATGTGGGGTATCTGTTTCGGATGCCCCTTCTTTCAAAATTGACTTTTACTTGATTAAAACCTTGGTTTTCTGCGGGTTATAAAATATTTTTCATATTTGTTTAATTTTGAATGATTATAAAATTCATTTCGTATTTTCTTAAATATATCAATATTTTTTGAAGTAACAGTTTGTTTAACAATTTGACAAACCCTGTTTTTTTTTATATAAAATAATTATATTATGTTAGGTTACAAATAGATGTTATACTTTAATTGGTTCACTGCTGAATGTAAAATCTTTGCGGATAGCTGCAAAGATTTTGATATACATGGTATGGATAAGACGGTTTAGAAGAGCCGCTTAGAAAAAAGCGAGTAAAGGAGGTATGTGATTATGTTTAACAAATTCAGAAAGTTAGGAATCAGCTTCTTGGCAGTAGGGCTGTTCGCCCTTTTAACGGCAGGCGTAGCTTCAGCTCAGGTTACACTTAAAGACATTAAAGAGAGAGGCTATGTTCGTGTTGCCACTGCAAATGAAATCCCATATGGATATGTAGATGCAAGCGGCAAGGCAATGGGAGCCGGGCCGGAAGTTGCCAGAGCGGTATTAAAAAGAATGGGCATTGAAGACATTCAGTGGGTAGTAACAAGTTTCAGCTCTCTGATACCGGGTTTAAAAGCAAATCGTTTTGATATGGCAGCAGCGGAGCAGGCTATCCTGCCTCAGCGCTGTAAGCAGGTGGATTATGCTACAGTGCCCAATTCTTCCTATGGTGAAGGACTGCTGGTTAAGGCCGGGAATCCCAAAGATATTCATGCATATAGGGATTTTGTCAAGCGAGATGATCTGAAAGTTGCCATTATGGCTGGTGCTGATCAGCTTGAAATGCTTCAGGAACTTAATGTGCCGCAGTCACAAATGGTTATGATTCAGACCAATGCTGACGCTATTTCAACAGTGGCCACAGGAAGAGCTGATGCATATGCAGCAACAGGGCTTACTGCAGCTAATCTGGCGAAGAAGAGCGATAAGGTTGAACTGGCTGAACCTTTTAAAGATCCTGTTATAGACGGCGAAGAGGTTCGTAGCTGGGGCAGTTTTACATTTAATGAAGGATCCGATGATTTTCGTTTAGCCTTTAGTAAAGAGTTGAAAAAATTCAAAAAGACTGAAGAGTGGAAAAACATTCTCGAGAAAAACGGATTCACACCTGCAGATATAAAAGGCTCTTTTAAGTATACTGCTAAAGAGCTTTGCTCCGGAGAAGGTATTTAAGTAAGAAAGTATCACATAAGCGCCCGGTATTAAAAACCGGGCGCTTTCTTATTATATCCCTGTATTAAGGGTAACGGAGGAATGAATGAACTGGATAGATTATTTGGGACCAATGATGGACGGGGCTTGGATTACCGTTAAGCTAACATTCTATTCCACCATTCTCGGAGCTATTTTTTCTTTTATGTTTGGACTCGGAAAGCTTTCCCGGCACTGGTATTTTAAAGTTCCCTCCGTTACATATATCGAAGTATTCAGAGGCACATCTTTACTGGTGCAGATGTTTTGGCTTTTTTATGCTCTGCCGTTGGTTGGAGATCTGATGGGTATTAATACGCGCATTCCGCCAGTTGTTGCAGGAATTCTGGCTTTATCTGCAAATATAGGCGCATACGGCGCTGAGGTTGTGCGGGGCGCCATACAGGCAGTATCTAAAAAACAATATGAAGCGGCTACTGCTCTTAATTTTACTCCCAAACAAACATTGTGGCGTATCGCTCTGCCTCAGGCAATACCTGAAATGATGCCGCCTTTTGGCAATCTTGCCATTCAGAACTTAAAAGATACCGCTCTGGTTTCTCTTATTACAATATCGGACTTGGCCTTTGTCTCCGAAAGACTCAGAAATCTTACTCAGGAAAGTGCAATGGTCTATACGCTGGCCCTTTTTATGTATTTCGGTATGGCTCTGGTACTGGCAGGAATGCTTAAAATGCTCAGTCAATATGTTGGCACCTGGCGTCGTGCAGCGGGAGGTAAGTGATGTTATTCGGGATTGAATGGGATACCACTACAAATCTTGCTTTTGCAGCATCTATTCTTCCTATTTTACTGATAGGGCTTATTACAACATTAAAAGCTACAGTTGTGGGTTTTATTTTGGCAATGATTATAGGTTTGGTATTGGCAGCCTTAAAAGGAGCACCGCTGAAGATAATCAGCTATCCGGCTGCTTTTGTTATTGAGTTTTTGCGGGACACACCGCTGCTTATACAGTTGTTTTTTGTTTTTTACGTACTCCCGCAGCTTACCGGTATTACTATTCCGGCATTTGTTGCCGGAGCTGTTGCGCTTGGTTTGCAGTACAGTGCGTATTGTGCCGAGGTTTACAGAGGCGGTCTGGAAGCGGTACCATGGGGGCAGCATGAAGCACTTAAAGCTTTGAATTTACCCTCCGCTTACGGTTTTTTTCATATTATTCTGCCTCAGGCGGTACCGCGTATTGTACCGGCACTGGGGAATTATCTTGTTTCAATTATGAAAGACGTTCCCATATTAAGTGTTGTTACAGTTCTGGAAATGATGACCATCGCCAGAATTATCGGAGACAGGACTTTTAATTATCTTGTTCCTCTTTCCATGGTGGGGGGGCTGTATCTTATTTTGACACTGTTAGCATCATTCTTAGTGCGTTTTATAGACATGAAACTTCCCAAGAGCGGAATACCACTTAAATAAGCGAGGTAAAAATGAGCGAACCTATGATTAAATTTGATAAAGTCACAAAAAAGTTCGGTGAGCATGTTGTGTTGAAAGAGCTTGAGTTTGAAGTCCAGCCCAATGAGATGGTAACGATTATCGGGCCTTCCGGCTCCGGTAAATCCACAATACTCAGAATTTTAATGACTTTGGAGCCTATTAATGAAGGGGTTGTTTACGTGGACGGTGAACCGTTATGGCATGAAGAACGCAACGGCAAGCTTGTCCCTGCAAGCCAGCAACATTTGAGAAAGATGCGCTCAAAGCTTGGAATGGTCTTTCAGCAGTTTAATCTGTTTCCTCATATGACGGTTCGCCGTAATTTGACGGAAGCGCCGATAAGAGTACTTGGGCTTTCAAAAAAGGAAGCCGTCGAAAGGGCTGAAGAGCTCCTTGAGATGGTGGGATTGTCGGATCAGGCCGATAAGTTTCCCGTACAGCTTTCCGGCGGACAGCAGCAACGTGTTGGTATAGCCAGGGCGTTGGCGATGAGACCTAAAATTCTGCTTTTTGATGAACCGACTTCGGCACTTGATCCGGAACTTGTGGGTGAAGTTTTACAGGTAATCAGAAAACTGGCTGAACAGCACGAATTTACTATGCTTCTTGTTACACATGAAATTCCTTTCGCCCGTCAGGTGTCCGACAGGGTATGTTTTATAGATGGCGGCTCAATTGTGGAGGAAGGTCCGCCGGATGAAATATTAACGGAGCCGAAAGAAGAGAGAACAAAAGAGTTTCTCCATGCTGTTCTTTATCCGGATGAATAATATTAGCGCTAAGCTCTAAGTGTTAAGTTTACAGGGCGTAGGAGCAAGGAGTAAGTGAGACAATTGAGGTAAATATTTAGGGAGTTGATAAAGTTGTATGCATTGTTGCATCTTACATATTTAATACCTATACAACCCATATTACCCATACGACCTCTACAACTTTAACTACACATTCACAGTGTAAAATACTCAGCCATAGGGTTGTGAACGATGATTGCACTTGTACTAAACTCAGGCACCATCTGATAGGTCTCGGTCAGGCTGATATTTATTTTTTCCATTGAGAGTAAATCACCAATTATTTTATTTCCATACAGATCCGGACAGGAAGGGTAACCGAAACTGTAACGCAAACCTCTGTATTTTCCGTTTAATATGCCGTCAATGGAGCCGGAATCCTTTTTATTGATTTTAAGTTCTTCTCTTATCCTTTTATGCCAGAATTCCGCCAAAGCTTCTGTGAGTTCTGTAAAAAATCCGTGAAGGAGAAAATATTTTTTATAGTTATGATTTTCTTTTAGTTGTTTTGTGTATTCCGCAGGCTCATTTCCGAGTGTTACAATTTGCAGCGGCAAAACATCAAACTTTCCTGATTTCTGGTCTTTAAAATAGTCTGGAATACTAAGAAACGGTGGCTTTGAACTCCTCGGGAAAACAACATCTGTGAGCAGTTTTTCATCAGCATTATATATTTTTAACGTTTCCTCACTGCTCTGGCATTTGAAATATCCGTAACTTACTTTAGGATTTATTTTGATTTCATTGTTAAGTTTTAACAATATTTCGTTGTATTCTCTGTCAGCCTCATTCTTTAATAACTGTATATATTCTTCTTCTGTACTCACACTGCTCTTTTTATAACCCCACCGTGTTTTGTAAAGGGTCTGCCTGTTCATGAATTTCAACACATCATTAATATCAATATCCTTTTCAATTCTGCTGTCCCAGAAAGGCGGAACAGGTATATCGTCCGTACTCAGATCGTTTTTTGTTTGTTTACCGCCTGCAATATCCGCTTTTAATTGATTACCCGGTGTTTTTTCTGAAATTTTTCTTTTTTGGGATGGTTCTGTTTTCAGATATTTCAGAGCAGAGAAAGCATCTGCGCAGTAGTGTACTTTCCCCTCAAAGAGGGGCTCACATTCATTTTTTACAAACCCTTCAGTAAGGGCAGCGCCGCCAAGCAGCACAGTTGTGTCCAGTTTCCTTTGAGCTATTTCAGCTATATTTTCTTTCATTATACCGGTGGATTTAACGAGCAGTCCGCTCATCCCTATTGCATCCGCTTTTACCTCTTTGGCTTTATCGATCATTTCATCGACAGGAACTTTTATTCCTAAATTATAAACTTCATAGCCGTTATTTGATAAAATAATTTCCACAAGGTTTTTGCCTATGTCGTGTACATCCCCTTTAACAGTGGCCAGAATGACTTTACCTTTTGTTTCTGTATCTTCTTTATTTATAAATTTTTCCAGATAAGTGACAGATTTTTTCATGACTTCAGCTGACTGAAGTACGAAAGGCAGAAGCATCTTGCCGCTGCCAAAGAGTTCACCGATCTCTTTCATGCCAGGCATCAAAATATTATTAATTATTTCAAAGGGTTTGTATCTTTGCAGAAGAGTGTCTATTGCTTTCTCCAAATCTTTTTTATCACCTTTTTTAAGTTTCCTGACCAAAAATTCTTCTTCTGTTATATTTTCTTCACTTTTTTCTTCACTTTGCAGGCTTTTACCTGAAAAATGGTTGATAAATTCGTTAAGAGCGTTGTCTCGGCCATAAATCAGATTCTTACACAAGTTTATTTCATGTTTGTTCATAGAAGAGAGGTTGATAAGTTTCGATGCATGAACAATTGCCATATCCAGACCGCTTTTTACTGCTTCTTCCAGAAAAACGGCATTGAGAAAAACCCTGCTTTCTTTAGACAGTCCGAATGAAACATTGCTTACTCCCAATACTGTTTTTGCTCCCTCTAACCTGTCTTTTATCATTTTTATGGCGTTTAATGTTTCCACGGCTGCAAATTGCAGAGATGTGTCTCCGCTACCTATAGAGAAAGTCAGCGGATCAAATATCAGACTTTCAGGAGCAAATCTATATTCGTTAGACCATATGTTATAAATCTTTTCGGCAATTTTGAATTTCTCGTCTGCTGTCATTGCCATTCCGTTTTCATCTATTGTAAGAGCGATAACGTTGGAAGGATAATCGTGAATAAGCTTAAGTATTTCATGCAGTTTTTTACCGCCGTTTTCTAAGTTTATCGAATTGATTATCGGTTTGCCTGAATAATTTTTAAGGGCAGTTTCTATAACCGGAGGCTCTGTTGAATCAATTACAATGGGTGCGGAAAGGGTTTTATTTAATAAACTGACAAAATGTTGCATATCATGCATCTCATCGCGTCCTGCATATGCAACACACACGTCAATAAAATGAGCTCCGGAATCTTCCTGCTCTTTGGCGACACCCAGCATCCCCTCATAATCGTTGTCTAATAAAAGTTCTCTGAAAGCCTTGCTGCCGTTGGCATTTGCACGCTCGCCTATTACAGCCGGCGGTGGAGTCTGTGTGAGTGAAGTGGAAGTGTAAAGGCTTGATGACAGACCTGCAGCTGAGCCGGAAGGTTTTGAAGGGTTAATAGATTTCGCTATATTTTTCAGATATTTTATATGTTCGTAATCTGTACCACAGCATCCGCCGATGATATTCAACGGCAATTCATTTAGCAATTCTTTGAATATTGCAGCCATCTTCTTAGGTGTCATTGAATAAACGGTTTTCCCGTTAACATTTTCAGGCAGGCCCGCATTGGGTATGCATGATACACTTCTGTCCCAGTATTTGATAAGTTCACTGAGTGGTTGATGCATCATATCCGGCCCCAGTCCACAGTTTAGTCCCAAAGAAAATACAGGATAAGAGCCAATAAGTGTGGCTGCAGCTGAAATGTCGGAACCGACAAGCATCGTACCGGTGTTTTCAACTGTTACTGAGACACTTACCGGCAAATCGATGTTTAGTTCTTCAAGGTTATCGAAAATCGCTTTTAAAGCTGCTTTTATCTGTAATAAATCCTGTGAAGTTTCCACAATTAAACCGTCAACGCCACCGTCGATTAACCCTTTGGACTGCTCTGTATACATTTTATACAAATCGTCAAAAGATATCTGGGAGAGGCTGGGCAGTTTGGTTCCGGGGCCTATTGATCCGAAAACGAACTTATCGGAGAACTCATCGGCAGCCTCTCGGGCTAATCTTGCGCCGGCAATATTTATTTCATAGGCTTTGTCCTCAAGACCGTATTCACTTAAAATTAGTCTTGTGGCGCCGAAAGTGTTGGTCTCAGCAACGTCCGCACCCGCCTGAAAATATTTTCTGTGTATATTTTTCATTATTTCAGGAGCACTGATATTAAGGTATTCATTACATCCCTGGAAATTTCCCCACAATTCTTCGGGGATGGATTCATTCTGAATAGTGGTGCCCATTCCGCCGTCAAAAACGACTATATTCTTTTCCGCAAATTTTCTGAACATTTTCATCTCTCTGTAAACGTTTTAGTAATTTCAAACAGGTAAGGTACAATAAAAATATAAACAAATTTTTTCAAGCTGTATTTTATTTTGGCACCCTCTCATTTTATTTAAGAGCTATGGCATTCTGTTGGCGCTAAACGCTAAGTGTTAAGTCTACAGGGCCTATAAGCAAGGAGAAAAGTCCAGATTGAGGTAAAGGTTGAAGACGTTGTATAGGTTGAGATGGGTGTTCAACCTTGAACATTGAACATTGAACCCGTCACCCATCACGCATCACGCATCACGGTTTATACCTTAAAATTTGAAAAAGTACTTAAAAAAGACTGTACATTGCGTTTTGTTATTGACTTTAATTACAAAATTATATAGAAAAAATTATAAGGAGCGGATTTGATAACACTCTCTTAATTCAATTAAAATATAATTTTACACATGAAATAAAACAGTATAATTGTGTTTGAAAGTTTTCATATTTAAAATATGGCAATGTAAACTAAAATTTAACTTGTTTTTCCAATTAAGAGCTTTTTTCTATTGAAAGATACACGGCTTAAGCTATGTTTTATCAATAGGCACCAAAATTAAACATACATCAATAGTTGCCGACGTTAATTCAGGCAGCTTTCAAATAACGTTGGTCTTATTTTTTTAAAGTGCCAAGAGCTTTAAATAATGTGTTTTCCGAAATTTAGCAAGTGGGGCATTATTGGATTGGTGAAATAGTAAAATGGAGAGGTGGAGAATTAGGGGAAGAAAACAAGCAAATGTGTAGTGGGTTCGTCAAACATTCACTTTCACTAACTCTAAAACGCTGAACGTTGAACATTGAACGTTATTGTTACTGCGTTTGCTGAATTATTCTAAGTTCTCGTGCTTGTTGTAACTTTTGAAAATATATTCCCAATGGATTGTATAATGTCATTAGAGCGGACAGAAATACTAAAATTTGCATTTGACTTGAGACATAAACTTCATTCTCAGCCGGAAACTGCATGGAATGAGTATAATACGGCTGCATATATAAGGGAAATTCTGACGGACAACAGGATACAGTGGAAAAAGTGTGCCGAAACGGGAACAATTGCTATGCTTGCACCTGAAGCGAAAGGCAGACATGTGGCGCTGCGTGCCGATATTGATGCGCTTCCTATTAATGAAAAAACCGAGGTCCCTTATAAATCGAAAAATGCCGGTGTGATGCATGCCTGCGGTCATGATGGACATACATCTGCCCTTATAGCTGCCGCCCTTATGTTGAAAGGAAATGAAGAAAACCTGCCCGGGCCGGTAACATTGGTGTTTCAGCCTGGAGAGGAAGGCGGACACGGAGCGAAAAGAATATTGGAAGAAGGATGTCTGAAAGATGTCGATTATATTTTCGGCTGGCATAACTGGCCGGGTATAAAATTCGGTGAGGCAGCGTGTCCGAACGGTGTGGTGATGGCTGCTAACGGTACGTTTCATATCGATTTTTACGGTAAAGGCGGCCATTCCAGTCAGCCTGAAATCTGTAAGGATCCGGTTCTGGCAGCATCAGCAGTGGTAACAGCGTTGCAGCAGATAGTGAGCAGACGTGTTGCCCCACAGGACTCTGCAGTAGTTTCAGTAACATCTTTTGAAGCTCCGAGCGGTTTAACCACTATCCCGGAGCATTCAAAGATTGAAGGGAGTATACGCATTTCAGATACTTTGATGAGAGACAGAGTGGGTGAGATGATTGAGAATATTGCAAAGAAAACTGCCGATGCTTATGGAGTCAGGGCTGAAGTGGAGTTGAGAAAACGTTACGGTGCCACAGTAAATGATGCTGACTCTGCAGCATATATGAGAAAATGTCTTGAAAACACGTTGGGTGAGAGCTGGAAAAGTGATATAAAAATGCCGATTATGGCTTCGGAGGATTTCAGTTACTACCTGGAAGAAATTCCCGGAGCCTATGCTCTGATTGGCAGTGATGACGGTGAAGGGCATAATGTTGCCTGCCACAATGCAGCTTACGATTTTAACGACAGACTGATAGAACCGGTAAGTACATTTTTGGCGGAACTTGCCGGGCTAAACAATAAATAAGAGGTGAAGTATGGCTAACAGCATGAAAATTTTCGAGCAGTGGGAGTCTGAAATCAGGGCGTATTGCAGAGCGGCCCCTACGGTCTTTAAGTCTGCTTCCAATGCTAAGCAGGTTGATGAAAACGGTAAAGAATATGTGGATTTTTTTGCCGGTGCCGGTGTCCTGAATTTCGGGCACAATAACCCAAAGATGAAGGAAGCCATGATAGAGTTTTTAAAAGAGGACGGCGTGGCTCACAGTCTGGATATGTATACGAGTGCAAAAAGAAGTTTCATTGAGAAGTTTGTTGAAACTATTTTAAAACCAAGAAACATGAAGTATAAGATGCAGTTTACAGGCCCTACGGGGACAAATGCTGTTGAAGCTGCTTTAAAACTGGCCAGAAAAGTTACCGGTCGTGATGATGTCGTTGCATTTACTCACGGTTTTCACGGTATGACACTGGGATCGCTTGCCTGCACTGCAAATCATTATTTCAGGAATGCTGCAGGGGTTTCTCTTAACAATGTTATCAGATGGCCTTTTGGTACAGGGGAAAACTGCATGGACTCACTGGATGATTTAAAGGCTATGTTTAACGACCCTTCTTCGGGAGTAAATGCTCCTGCAGCGTTTTTGGTTGAGACAATACAGGCAGAGGGCGGTGTAAGAGTCGGCAATCTTGAGTGGCTCAAAGGTGTACAGCAGCTTGCAAAAGATCTTGGAGCACTTTTTATCATTGATGATATCCAGGTGGGATGCGGCAGAACAGGCTCCTATTTCAGTTTTGACGGTACCGGTCTTGATCCTGATATAATTGTTCTGGCCAAAGGTATCGGCGGCTACGGGACTCCGCTTGCCATGACGCTTAATAAGCCTGAATATGATGAAAAATGGAGTCCGGGAGAGCATACGGGTACATTCAGAGGCCAGGGACTTTCTTTTGTTGCAGGAACCAAGGCTTTGGAATATTTCGATAATAATGATCTTATGAACCAGACAAAGGAAAATGGCAAGTATATGTTTGAGTTCTTGACTGATCTTGCTTCCGGCAGGAATGATGTGGAAGTACGCGGTAAAGGTATGATCATTGGATTTGATGTTAGCGATGGTGATAAAGGTAAAGCAATCGCCGGAGAATGTTTTAAAAATGGAATGCTTATCGGTGGTTGTGGTAAAGGCGGGGAAGTCTTAAAGTTTATTCCGCCATTAACCACCCCGAAGGAAGATCTGCAAAAAGGGCTGGAAATATTTGCTTCAGCATACAAAAAAGTAATTGGGTGAGGTAAACCATGATTGAAAGAGATGATATGACATTTCCCTTTGAGGAATACAAAAGAAGAATTGATGAGTTAAGATCAAGAATGGCAGAAAGACTTCTGGATGCTGTTATCATCACAGACCCTGAAAATCTGCTTTATCTCACCGATTATAAAACCACAGGCTACTCATTTTTTCAGGCGCTCGTTGTGCCGCTGGAAACCGAACCTTTTATGGTTACAAGGAAGCTGGAAGAATCCAATGTAATAGCTCGTACATGGGTGGAGATAACCAGACCGTATTCGGATACTGAGGATGCTATTCAGATGCTTGTGAGCAGTCTGAAGGAGATGGGACTTTCTAAAAAAACCATCGGATATGAAAGGAATAGTTACTTTTTCCCGGCATATCAGCAGGATTCTCTACAGCACACTTTGACGGATGGACGTCTTAACGACTGTTTCGGTATAGTTGAGCAGGGAAGGATAATTAAATCAAATTATGAAATTGATGTGATGAAAAAAGCCGCCAAGGCGACTGAATATGGAATGAGAGCCGGTATAGAAGCAGCCAAAGTCGGGGTTACTGAAAATGAAATCGGTGCCGAAATTTCCTCTGCTATGTTTAAGGCAGGCGGCGAACCTCCGGCAGTTATGCCGTATGTAACTTCAG
>Ga0208153_100055_pt1 | contig 55151 bp, 50 predicted proteins | sample Wag42014_10_18_FD_187331 | JGI IMG/M metagenome (GOLD analysis project Ga0208153, IMG submission 187331) | Deep subsurface shale carbon reservoir microbial communities from Ohio, USA - Utica-2 Time Series 2014_10_18 (SPAdes) (version 2) ... | reverse complement strand
GCAAAATATTATCTTTCAAATATAAAAGAAAGATTCGGTGAATACTGGAGTAATCATTTTAACACAATTGGAATTATAGGAATGAATGAAGCACTTATGAATTTTATTGGAGTGGATATCACTCATGATGAAGGGCTGGAATTTGCAGATAAAGTGATGGATTTTATGAATGAAAAGATGCAGGAATTTCAGGATGAAGATGATACGTTGTACAATTTGGAAGCAACACCGGCTGAAGGTACCAGTTACAGACTTGCCCAAAAAGACAAAGAAGAATACCCTGATATTATAACAGCCGGAACAAGCAAACCTTATTATACAAATTCAACCCAACTGCCGGTAAGCTGCAAAACAGATCTTTTTAGTGCATTAGACCATCAGGACAGGTTGCAAACAAAATACACCGGCGGAACAGTTTTCCATATCTTTGTCGGAGAATCTGTGGACAACACCTCATCAGTAAAAGAACTAATCAGAAAAGTATCTCATGGATATAAATTACCCTATTTCACAATAACACCGACTTTTTCCATCTGCCCGGTACACGGATATATAAAAGGCGAATACGGAAACTGCCCCCTTTGCAGGCAGGAAGCACAGGAAAAGCTTATGAATGAGCTTAAAGAACTGCAAATGCAAGCGCATGATTTATAAAGAAACACACTTGCAGATTTGTTTGCTATATCGTTTCTTATGGTAGAAAGAATGCCTACGGCTATCACCAGTCTTTTAGACTGGTAAATATGTGGAACACATCAAAAGGAGGTAACATGATAACAGAAAAAGAAAAAAAAGACGAAACAAAAAAAGAGCTGGAGTTACGTATTAAAGAACTGGAAAAAGAAATTGAAAATATTGAGGGCTCCAAATGTGAAGTTTACAGCAGAATTGTCGGATACCACAGACCTGTTGAAAACTGGAATGAAGGCAAAAAGGACGAATTTAATCACAGACAGGACTATAAAGAATCTGTGAATTCGTAACTTTTAAAAATTCAAGTTTCGCCCTTAGTTCGGTCTGGCATTCGCCTAAAGGTGAATTCCAGACGGTTTAGCGGCGTCATCGCGAGGGCGACAGCCCGTGGCAATCTCTTGTCCCATATGGAAGATTGCTTCGCTGCGCTCGCAATGACGGTTTTGCGACGTCATTACGTGGGACGGAGTACCGAAGTAATCTAATGTCTATTACGTGGGATTGCGAAGTGCGAAACTTAAAAAGTTTAAATTCACTAAAATGAGTATTGCAGATTTTACTCCGGTTTCGCTGATCGATTATCCTGGAAAAATATCCAGTACTGCCTTTACACATGGATGTAATTTAAGGTGTCGTTTTTGCCATAACCCTGAATTGGTCGTACAGCCATCAAGCTATAATGTGAGCAGTGATTTTTTTGACTATATTAAAAAAAATAAAATAAACGCTGTAACTATTACAGGTGGTGAACCGCTAATAAATCCTCATATTTTTGAGATAATTAAAAAATTAAAGAATATGAATATTTCCGTTAAACTGGATACAAACGGAAGCTTTCCGGAAAAATTAAAAACACTTTTACAAAACAATCTGTTAGATTATATAGCCATTGATTTGAAAGGGCTGACTACTGATGACATCCAATATGTGACAAGAAATAAAAATTATACACTTGATATCTTTTTAGAGACATTAAATGAAATAAAAACTTACGAAACTTATAAAGGAGAGACAGTAAACTTTGAAATAAGACATACACTTTGGAAAGCCTATTCTGCAGACGATTTTTCCAAATTTCTGAATCTTTTAAAACAAAAAGATATCCACTTGAAAAACGACCAAAAGATAATAGTACAAAAAATCAATATCGATGGAAAAATATTAGACAAACGATCTAAAAACAATGACTTAGTCCGGGAGGCAGCTTCAAAAACGTATCTGGAAAAACTCCGGCAGGATCTGGAAAAAATGCCTCATTTTTCATTCAGATCTGCAACTTAAGCTTAAATATTCTATTGAAGTTTAGCTGAAAAAAAATACACAAAAATATGTTGGAAGGACGGATATAGCCGCCCTTCCGATCTCATGATTTTTGGCCAGTTTTTAAAGCTCCACAGAATCTAAATAATTTTCAAAAACCGGTAAAGCAGGCTTTCCGTCCAGAGTTTTTACTCCTTCAAGCCATTTTTTATACATTTCAGGATGATCTTTGAGCCATTTAAGTCCGGCTTCCATAGTTGTTAAATCCGAATTTTTATAAAGCATCTCCATAATCTGATTCATCATTGAGACAGGAAACTTCATATTTTTCAGCAATTTGGCTACATTCGGATATTCTTTATCAAACCCTTTTCTTATGTTTGTATATACAGTTGCTGAACCGTTGTTGGGACCGAATGTTTCGGGTGTGGAGCCCGAAAGATATTTCATATCGATTATTTCATTCATATAATGTGGTGCCCATCCCAGGAAAACTATCCACTTATCTTTTTTAACGAAAGACTTAACCTGAGACAGCATAGCCGCTTCACTTGAAGGGACCAGCTCAAATTTCCCCAAGCCGAACATATTTTTATCAATCATTTTTTGAATAACCTTATTTCCGTCGTTCCCCTCTTCTATTCCGTATATTTTCCAGTCCAGTTTTTCCCCGTACTTTGCTATATCCGCAAAATCCTTCAATCCGGCCTCATACACGAATTCGGGGACCGCTAAAGTATACTTGGCGTTTTCCATATTAGCTACGTATTTTACTACAGTACCTTTTTCAAAATAAGGGTTCGCTATGCTCTTCATTGAAGGCATCCAGTTCCCTAAGAAAACATCAGCCTCATCTGTAGCCATCGCTTTATAACATATCGGCACCGAAACCATATTGCTGGTAACCTTATATCCAAGGCTTTCAAGTATTTTGGAAGCCAACTCAGTTTTCACTGTCACTCCTGTCCAGGATACGTGCACAAAACGCACTTCCTTTTCTTTGGCTCCTGCAGGAGACAAACCTGCAATGGTAAAAATAACGGCAATGCAAATTGCAATAATACAGTTTCGTAATCGACAACTCATGCTTCCTCCTTTTGGTTGTGTTTTTTCAGGATTGGTACAGTTCTGATTAACACCGCACCGCTGTAAGCTTTTTATTTTATCGTTGCTTAGGCGTGATCAGCCGAACCATTTAAATGGGGCATTGTTAAAATTTTGATAAATATGTTTTGTTTCGCAATATTCATCCAATCCTGCAAATCCGAGTTCACGGCCTATACCTGACTGCTTATAGCCGCCCCAGGGTGCTTTTGGAAAATATATATTAAAATCATTGACCCAAACCGTTCCAAACTTAAGTTTTGAAGATACTCTGTTTATTCTGGAATTATCATTAGTCCAGAATCCGGCGGATAAACCGTATTTTGTATTATTGGCCTTTTTAACGGCCTCATCCTCATTGGAAAAACGCTCAACAGTAATAATCGGGCCAAAGCTTTCCTGTTGAACGATCTGCATATTTTCATGGCAGTTCAGAAAAAGGGTGGGCTCATAGAAAAATCCTTTTTCAAACTCTTTTCCTTCCGGCCTTTTACCACCGAGAGCGAGCTCTGCCCCTTCGTTTATTCCCGTCTCAACATATCTCTCGATCTTTTGTCTGTGCTCTTCGGATATCAATGGTCCCATCTGTGTACCTTTGTCAAATCCATTGCCGAGCTTTATTTCACTCATCTTTTTTTTCAAAGCCTCAACAAACTTATCGTGCATTTTATCTTCAACCATTAGTCTTGTCCCCGCCGAGCAAATCTGACCAGCATGGAAAAATACCGCATTCAGTGCAAAATCAACCGCCAATTCAAAATCCGCATCAGCAAAAACAATATTGGGGTTTTTACCTCCTAACTCCAGTGCCATTTTCTTTATATTGGAACTGGCTGACTTAATAATTTTTCGACCTGTTTCGATACCGCCGGTAAAAGAAATCAAGTCAACATCTTCCGATTCGGATAAAAGAGCCCCGACTTCATCGCCTTTACCCAGTACAAGATTAAAAACGCCTGCAGGTATTCCGGCTTCCTCAATCAGTTCAGCGATTTTAAGGGTTGTTAAAGGGGTAATTTCACTTGGTTTAGCAACTATTGTACAGCCTGCAGCAAGTGCAGGTGCTATCTTCCAGCTTGCCTGAAGCAATGGATAATTCCATGGGGAAATCTGCCCGCAAACCCCTGCAGGCTCTCTCACAACAATACTGGAAGTATCCGGTATCGGTGAATCTACGATATACCCTCTCTCTGCTGAAGCCAGTTCAGCATAATATTTGAACGTATCGGCTATTCCGTCCATGTCCCAGCGGCTTTCCTCAACCGTCTTTCCCGTATCTAAGCTTTCAAGTTCAGCAAGATCTTCTCTGTCTCTTTTTATTAAATCATATAAACGATAAAGGTATTCGCCCCTCTGATCCCCCGTTAAGCCCGGCCACTCTCCATTATCAAAAGCCTCTCTGGCAGCTTTTACCGCCAATTCAGCGTCTTCTCTGCATCCTTCTGAAACATTTGCGACAACTTCAGAGTTGTAGGGGTTAATTATATCCCTTGTTAGCCCATTTACAGAAGAGGTCCAGGAACCGTTGATATACATTTTTCCGTAAATCATCGAACATCCTCCGAACTATTTTTTATATTTGTACCAGTCCACATCGGCCGGTTTCTCGGGAGTATTTCCGAGAATTTTATCAGCAGCCTTCTCAGCTATCATCATAACCGGAGCATATATATTTCCATTTGTTATGTAAGGCATTACAGAAGCATCCACCACTCTGAGATTCTCCACTCCATGCACCTTTAAATCAGAATCCACAACGGACATTTCATCATAGCCCATTTTACAGGTACAGCTGGGGTGATAGGCACTTTCCCCTTCTTTTGCAATAAAATCGAGAATTTCCTCATCTGTTTTCGCATCTTCTCCGGGAGACAGCTCCTTACCCCTCAGCTCATCAAAAGCCGGTTGGCTTATAATCTCTCTTGACCTGCGAATTGCTTCCACCCATTCTTTCCTTTCCTTTTCGGTTGAAAGATAGTTAAACAGTATGGACGGATATTCCAGAGGATTGTCTGATTTGATTTTCACATGGCCCCTTACATCCGAATTCATCGGCCCGACATGCAGCTGGAAACCGTGTCCTTCAGCCGGTGCACTTCCGTCATATCTTATTGCAATAGGTAAAAAGTGAAACTGCAGATTAGGATAATCAACTTCGTCATTACCTCTGATAAAACCGCCGGCCTCAAAATGATTGGTAGCGCCGGCTCCTTTTCTGAAAAACAACCAATTGGCACCTATAAACGGCTGTTTGTACCATTTCAAAGAAGGGTACATACTGACAGGTTTTTTGCATGCATACTGCACATACAGCTCAAGATGGTCCTGCAAATTTTCACCCACACCTTTCAAATCCGCAACGGGTTCAATTCCCAAATTTTTAAGTTCATCGGCATTTCCGATACCTGAAAGCTGCAGTAACTGGGGAGAATTGATAGCCCCTCCGCAGCTTATTATTTCACCGCCATAAACAGTTTCCCTTGTGCCGTCTTTTGTAATATATTCAACCCCGACAGCCTTTTTGCCTTCAAAAAGTATTTTCGTTGCCTGGGAATGAAGTTTTATTGTAAGGTTTTCACGGTCTTTTATAGGATGTACATAAGCTCTGGCGGCATTATGCCTTCTTCCTCTGTAAATATTCTGATCGAATGGAGAAAAACCCTCCTGTTTGTAGCCGTTCACATCTTCGGTCAAATCGTGACCTGCTTCCTGCACAGCTTTAAAGAAAGCATCAAAAAGAGGGTTATCACAATCCGGCGTGGTAATCTTTAAAGGCCCCTTATCGCCGTGATAATCATCAGCACCTTTAAGCCTTGTTTCAAATTTTTTGAAATATGGAAGGCAATGTGCATAATCCCAGTCTTCCAATCCTTTTTCTTTAGCCCACTTTTCATAGTCCATAGGGTTGCCCCTGATGTATATCATACCGTTAATACAACTGGAACCTCCAAGAACCTTTCCCCTCGGCTGGTAAATCCTCCTGTTGTGCATATAAGGCTCGGGCTCTGATTCATACCACCAGTTATAAGTCTTACTTTGTAAAGGATAAGTTAGAGCAGCCGGCATGTGAATTCTGAAATCCAGTTTGTAATCAGGCTTGCCCGCTTCAATAACAAACACACTGTTATCTTCACTAAGCCTGTTGGCCAATACTGACCCGGCCGAACCTCCTCCGATTATAATATAATCATACTGTTTTGAAGTTCCCACAGAACACCTCCGAATATTTTTGTATTTCTAATCAAGACATTTCATTAAAAGACAATAGTGATTGCTGATATAAAGATGAGCCTTAACAGGGTCTTCATTCATTATCTCTCTTGCCGTATCATGCCAGTTTTTAGCCGTTGATATACGAAAATTTTCTTCTTCATACAATGCATAATCGTACGAAGAAAAACCCTGCTGGATAGCTTCAACAACCCATAAAAAGAGTGGGTTATCAGCCATTTTCGCGAGTGTAATATTTAACCTTCTGTCAGTTTCTCCTATAATGTTCATATCAGTCAAACCGTCTTTAATCTTTTCATAAAAAGCAAGAGCCTCTCTGTACAATTCTGACTTTTGTTCCTTACTCCCTTTGCTGATTGCAAGCGTTGTAATAGTTCTGTCTAAACTTTCTCTAAACTCTATTATTTTATCCGGCTCAATGTCTTTTTGCTTGAGAAACAGAGACAATGAATCACTGATATTGGACAAGCCCACATTCTTTACATAAGCTCCGCCTTTAACTCCCTTTCTTATTTCAATCAAATCTTTTTGTTTCAGCACTCTCAAAGCTTCTCTAATCAAGCCGCGCCCTCTCCCGAACTGAGTCTGCAATTCCCTCTCACTCGGAAGTTTGTCACCCGGCTTTAATTTACCATCCAGAATTACTGCTTCAATCTGAAGACATATATCTTCAACAGACCTTACGGAATCTGCTTTTTCAAAAATATTTTCCATATTTATCTATTCACCTTTCATAAATGGTAGTACCATTTATACATTTATAAAAAATATTGTCAAGAATATTTCACAAAATAATCTGTGAATTCATGCTTTTCCTATTTATTTCCAATAACATAAACAATTATTAGAATCATTCATACTTATATTTACCACATCAATGGTAGTACCATTTATAAACTTTTTCTATCCCTGTTAATATTGGAGTTTTTTATAACGGGTTCTGATCCCCGCCTATTTTCAATGGTGTGTTTCAAACAGAAATTTTTGAAAGTTAAGATAAGTGCTCTTCTTTAAAACCTTTTGTAGGCAATAAAATTAAATAATACGTCACGCCGGTGGCAACCAAAAACAGTATTATTCTGACTATAGAGAGTGGAACAAGATAAAATGAAATGCCAATGGTTACCCACAAAAGAAGAATTGCTTTTACTTTTACTTTAAAAGCGATCCCATCTCCTGAGCGGTAATCCCTGATGTAGCCGCCTAATAACCTGTGATTAACAAGCCAGTCATAAAACCTGTCGGAACTTTTGCTAAAACAAAAAGCCGCAAGCAAAAGCAAAGGAACAGTGGGAACCACGGGAAGAAAAATTCCCAAAAAACCCGCAGATAAACTTGTAAAACCACAGGCTAATAAAAAAATTTTCATGGAAATAAGATAAAATAAAGTAAACTTTTTATCAATAAACAAAGCGGGCAATGGGCTCGAAAATGAACTTCCATATTATAAATGATTATATTTATGTCCACAAAACCTATATTTTAAAGGATTTTTGAGTATTCCGGGTCAAATTGTGCCAATAGTCCGACCATATCTCTCCACATCGTATTTTTGTACTATAACATATTCTCCTGCAATTAAATCAATTAATGACCTTTTAGACCTTTGACCGAAGTCCTGTGACTTTTCCGGTGCATCTATGCAGTTTAGCCTTATCCGGATTTGATGATGGTTTAAAGCCTTTGGGAACGCACCATATTCAATATTGTTTTCAATTGCAAAATCAAGTGCTGCCCGGTCTACTCCTGACTGCCCGCCGGGAACTATCTTTAGCATAGATAAAACCCCTTACACAAAAAAACATTATTTATTAGTAAGATCTTTTTCTAAAGAATCTATAATCCTATTTCTTTCCTTTATGTCCATTTTATTAAGATTATATTGTTTCCACTTTATCGCGGGCAGTTCGGAAATATGATTAACAGAAAAATAAGACCAGTTAGGTTCACCTTTTTTGAAGTTTAATATAAATGTTTTGTCATCATCATTTAGGTTACTGTGTATTGTTTCTACTAACGTATCCCTTGCATTGATAAGCTCGTCTAAACTGACTTTATCAATTGTCATGCCTGAAAAATGTTTGAAAAATATTTCTTCAATATCAATAAAGTTAGGATATAAAATCTCTCTTATGCTACGATTATGTGAAATTAAATATACAACAAAAGTCTTCTTTAGCTCTTCGCTGATTCCATACTTCAAAAGATACTTAATATCAAATAAATCACGAGGATGCTGTCTATCCAGTGCTGCTACCATTTTACCTGCATATAAATCATGAAAAGATACTATATTTGCTTTGGCAAAACCAAAAATGTCTTCAGTTGAATCTGACACTTTACGTATTGAGGTTGGATGTACTGTCCCTCTTAAAACTGGGGACACTTCTATTTTGACATTGCCATTTTCATAAAAAATGACAATTTTTGTTAAGTAATCACTCTTGCTTAAATAACTGTGGCTTACTTTTGCTCCTGGAATTATTTGCTGTATACGTTGCGCAATAATTTTTAACTGCTCTGATATTTCACTTAAACTCTGGTTTCTTTCTTTAATAGGAACATAAACCAGATCTATATCCACAGATAACCTGGACAAATTTCGGTAAAACAAATTAATCGCAGTTCCACCCTTCAGAGCAAAAACTGGTATTTCTCCTATTATTGGCAATATTTTTACAAGTAGCTCAACTTGTTTAAAATAAGGGTTCGACCTGTCCAGCATCCATATCCTTTGGAACTGTTATTTTATATTCATTATTATAAACTCCGCCTGATACTATATGCAATTTCCCCTTACCTAAGTTTATTTTGTCTGTTTCTAATTCGGAGAACCATTGATGATTATGTTTCTTAGCAAACCATAGAAAAAGCCTTTTAGACTTTACAAATAGGCAATTTTCAAGCAAAGTTTGCACTAATTTTGGTTTCAAATTAACAGCACTTTCAAATAGTTCATTTGCTACTTCAAAATCAGTTTTATCACTTGTTTTGTTAAGAAATTCTAACAATGCCCTTTCCGCTGAAGAATATGGAATACTCCAGTCCCATAGACCAAAAGAAATATAGATTATTCCTTTACGAAAATTAGTCGGAAAAGGATTTTTTGACATTATTTTGATGTTTACATCATTTTTTAAAACTATTTTATCTACCCAGTTTGGTAGCTTTTTATCGTCATCCCGATATAAGAATACTGAGTCTTCATTGGAAAATTTTATATAATGTGAAAAGCCATGCTTATTAAGTGCACTCAAACCGCCCACATGAACAGCATAGTCCATCATACGCAAAGAATATACTATGTTTTCCCACTTAAGTTTAGGTCCCGGTTTTCTATACACTCCTCTATAGAAACTTTCCAGTTTACCAGATCTTAAATAGTAATCTTTCGCAGACCTGCTTACGCCGTTTTTTAGTAGATATTCGTTGGTTACAACTGTGCCTTCAGGCACTAGTTTGTTTAAATGTTTTTCAATCATGATAGTTAACAACTCCTCTCTTTTGCATAGTTATATTATGCAAGATAGGTTTTCTTTTAACTATAGTCAAGTTAAATTATTATTATTTTTGCATAGATATACTATGCAAATAAAGGTTATTACTAACTGCACAATAAAAACAAAGACTTACATCTCCCGCCACATCCAGATAATTCTCCCTATAATCTGAAAATTATCAGGTTCTGTAAGGAACAATAAGGACAGGCTCATAATGCTTTTATTTTATGATAGCTTGGCAATTATATTGGATCAAATCAAATGTTAAATTTTCAGCTGTATAATATCGCGATCTTAAAATTATGATGAAAATTTCTCCGGCACTTTTCGAAAAATATGATCGTCTGTTAGTGAATAGTGATGCCCACTCCGGGATAAAGAAGTTATTATGAAGTGGTTGAGATATTACCTGTATTTTTTGCAAAAAATACAAACATAACTAGTTAATCCTGAAAAAGATATATTTTCTTAAAATTTGCCATTATTTTTGTTTGTTAAATGTAAACTATACGTATATTTTAGTACGTTTTTCATTCAGAAACACTCCGTTTAAAAAAGTTCCTAATTTTTTTGCAATATTATCCCTGAATTTTTTGAGAAAAAATAAAAGGAAGGCCAGTATCAGCCTTAAATTATGTCCACTTGCCGCCAAAATCGCATTAGCTTTATCTCCCTCTTTGCCTTTCAGATAATTCCTATCCATTCGGTTATCTCGCTTCGTATGACCTATCGTCGCCTCAACACAACTTCGTCTTTTCAATAACCTCTTAAAATTGACTTTGAATTTCTTCATGCTGCGAGGAACTACATGTACTTTTGCATCTCCTGTATAATTGTGCTTCCTGTAACCCAAATCTACCAATACCGTATCTATTGTACCGTTACTGCCCAAAAGGGTTTTTGCTTCAGATAAATTCTCTTCCAATGTATGACCGTCATAAGGATTGCCATGAAACGATTTGCAGCTCAATATAAAATTCTTCTTCAATGTACCAACAAAACCGACTTTGTTACCAAACTCATACCTCTTATGGCTCTTGCCTTTGCTAATGCACTCAACCTCTGGACTGTGAAGACTGTATAGTTTATTCTTGCTCCTTTTACTCCGATTCCATAAACTCTCGTAAAATAACTTTAACTGTTGAAATTCATCCGAGTTCCTCAATTCCTCAGGTAAAACCCTTTCTATAGAACGGTATAATTTGCCCATCTTTGTCTTCATTTTTTTTACTGCCTTACCCGCTCTCTTGTACTGTTTCGCATGAGCATAGCCACTATATTTCATCAATAGCTTCTTGCCGGAATATTCATGCGTTTCCTTTAACCTTATTTCATGCTTCTTTGAAAATTTTACAAGATATATGATCATTGTATAAAAAAGCTTTATGTCCGTCGGAAACGTTATATTCTTTTCCTGCACCGTGGTATCTGCTGCTACCTTCTTTACGTCATTCTTATTAAGATAGCCGCTACGAAAAGCAGTGTTTATTGTCTCCTCTAAAAACTTCAATAAATCTTCTTCTTTTAAACGATTCCGAAATCTTGTCATGCTGGTTGGATTTATCGGTACCTTTGTCTGGAACACCTTTTCTCCAGTGAAGTACTGCCAGTAAGGGTTTTCTTTCCAGCCATGCACCACGTCTTCATCACTCATATTGTACGTGTATTTCAGGTAATGAAGTCCAACCATTATACGCATTGGAATTCCTGGACGGCCATCGTTATGATGATAAAGACTGCCAAATTCTTTCTCAAAATATTCCCAGTCTATTTTATCAGATAATTTTACCAATGGATGTTTCGTATCTATGATGTTAACAAGCAAGGGTTCTAAAAGCTCTTGTGTTGTTGGATCTTGCTTCTTAGGACGCATATAATCCCCCGGGTTTTTTGCTTATTTCTCAATTTCTTGTGGGATTACTATAGCACATATTCATAGTTAACTCAAACAATATCAGTTAGTTATCTCGTTTTTCAGGGATTACTAACTACACTGATATAACAAACCTTACTTTCTTCCTCAACTTTTTAATACCATACCTTATTATCACCATCATCTTATGTACGTCGGCGGAGGAATATATTTCACATCCGGATCAAAATATTTCCAAAGTGTTAACATATTAGTATGAGGGATTTTAAGAGCCATTACCTGGGGACTTTATTGTAACTTTGACACATTCGGAGGTTTTGAATTCGGACATAAATATCTCCAATCACTTATGATATCACATCATGTATCCTTTTGTACACAATTTCGGTTCTTTCGATATCCTCACTGTCAAGATGTCCAGGAATACAATTTGTCAGAAAAAGTCGATCTTTCATAATTTTAATAAATTCAGATCTGATATAGTTTCTTACATCTTCGTCAGAACTTAAAATTTCTGTAACAATATTAATATTTCCATTAATAACATTTATAATATCTTCCATATCATGGCAGTAGAAATCACTCTTTCCTCTTGAGCGAAAAGCAAATAATTTTGTTGCAATGAAGTACGCTGGAGAAATAAGCCGAATGGTCAGGCCGTTATCAAGAGTGGTTTCTTTAGCATTTTTTAATGCAGGCAGATACCAGCGGTTAGTAAAACCCAAAACACTTCCTTCAGTCGGCATAATATTTGATGCACCAAAGACTCATCAGGATTTAGGTATCAGATAAATAATACTTATCAGACAGATTAACGGTGAGAAAAACGAACTGGAAAAATGTATAGCACCTGTCTGAAAGACTTGTAAATATGTGGGGACGCATCCAAATTAAATCATTGATAATAAAGAAGTAAAAAGCGGGCAACGGGACTCGAACCCGCTACCTTCAGCTTGGGAAGCTGACGCTCTACCAGGTGAGCTATGCCCGCTTAAATAATAATTTTATACCAATGCATATAAAATCTCAATCAACTTTTTAGGATTTTGACATAATGATCACATAATAATTACAAAACAATAATAATAAATTAGAAACAGCTAATTTTCGGGTAGGAGTTAAAATTTGCAGAATAAAATATTTCACTCTTCAAATAAAAAAGCGGAACCGAAGTTCCGCTTAATATTTATTTAGAAATCGAAATATAGCATAAATTCATAAGGATGAGGCCTCATATTTACAGCATTTGCTTCGCTTTCCCTCTTGTATTCAATCCAGGTGCTGATAACATCCTCAGTAAATACGTCGCCTTTCAGAAGGAACTCATGGTCTTTTTCAAGTTCATCCAGAGCTTCATCAAGCGAAGCGGGCATCTGAGGTACATTCGAAAGTTCGATCGGGTCTAGATCGTAAAGGTTTTTATCCATTGGATCGCCCGGATCGATTTTGTTTTCAATTCCGTCAAGCCCTGCCATAAGCATAGCAGTGAAAGCAATATAACTGTTGCACGAAGGATCGGGAAATCTGACTTCGATTCGCTTGGCCTTCGGAGAAGAATCGTACATAGGTATTCTCAATGAAGCACTTCTGTTTCTTGAAGAATAAGCCAGGTTAACAGGAGCCTCAAAACCGGGAACCAACCTTTTGTACGAATTGGTGGTTGGATTTGTAAAAGCCGCTAGTGCCTTGGCATGTTTGATAATCCCTCCGGTATAATACAGAGCCATTTCACTCAGGCCGCCGTATTCATCACCGGCAAAAAGAGGTTTGCCGTCTTTCCACAATGACTGATGAACATGCATTCCGCTGCCATTATCTCCGAACATAGGCTTTGGCATGAATGTAGCGGTTTTATTATGTTTTCTGGCAACATTTTTCACAATATACTTATAAAGCAAAAGATTGTCGCACTGCTCTAAAAGTGGAGCATATTTAATATCGAGCTCACACTGTCCGCCTGTGGCAACCTCATGGTGATGTGCCTCAACGATAATACCCATTTCTTCCATTAAAAGGGTCATTTCGCTTCTTATTCCCATCAGTGTATCGTGGGGCGGACACGGGAAATATCCCTCTTTGTGCCTGATTTTGTATCCGAGATTGGGATCTCTGTCGGCGCCGCTGTTCCAGTTTCCTTCCTCGGAATCAAAATAGAAAAAACCGCTGTTTGCACTATAGCCGTATCTTATATCATCGAAGATAAAAAATTCGGCTTCAGGTCCGAAAAAAGCTGTGTCAGCTAAACCTGTGCCTTTCAGATAGTTTTGGGCTTTTTTGGCTATATACCGTGGATCCCTTGTGTACGGCTCTTTCGTAATGGGATCAAAAACATTGCATATCAGTATTAATGTCGGTATTTCGGTAAAAGGGTCGACCTTAGCGCTGGCAGGATCGGGAATCAATATCATATCACTGTTATTGATGGCCTGCCATCCCCTAAGACTGGAACCGTCAAACCCCATTCCGTCTTCAAAAACATCTTCCGTAAGTTCATGAGCAGGATAGGAACAATGTTGCCACAGCCCTATAAAGTCCATAAACCTCAAATCAACAATTTTAATATTGTTCTCTTCCACAAATTTCAAAACTTCTTTTGGAGACATAACTCCTCCTTTCCTTATTTTAATTAGTATTTACAGAGCCTCTGCGCCGGTTTCTCCCGTACGAATCCGTACAACTTCTTCAACAGGTACAACAAAGATTTTGCCATCTCCGATTCTTCCGGTTTTTGCTGCTTCCATAATAATTTCCACCACATCTTTCGTCATTTCCTCGGGAACAATGACTTCCACCTTGATTTTGGGAATAAAATCGATCACATATTCAGCACCTCTATACAACTCGGTGTGCCCTTTCTGTCTGCCGAAACCTTTCACTTCAGAAACGGTAATACCTTTAATACCATACTCCGTTAATTTTTCTTTTACATCATCAAGTTTGAAAGGTTTGATAATTGCCTCAATTTTTTTCATCCGTACCTCCGCGACCTTATTTTAAATATATCAATTTTCATGCCAGAATTCTCAACGACTGTTCAACAACGTGAAAATACCTCCAACACAAAGGAATCCCCTTGTTAAACTAAAAACTCAGCAAGTTTATTTCACATTCCGGTGCCATTTTTTTGTCCATGTAGTGATTAATTTTTACCCAGCCTTTAATTCCATTTAAACCAATATACCAGTTAACAAATGGCATTTCTCCTTCTCACCACTTCACAATCTCTCTACATCACTCCCTAACTTTCCTGCAGACTGTATTTTTCAATAGCCCTTTCCCGGAGTTTAAACTTCTGAATTTTGCCACTTGCCGTCATGGGATATTCATTAACAAACTCAACATAACGGGGAACTTTATAATCTGCAATCTGCTCCTTACAGTATCCTATTATATCTTTTTCATTAATTTCTTTTTCATACTCTTCATAAATCTTAACATAAGCCATTATCTCTTCACCATACTTCTTGTCAGGTATCCCTACAACCTGAACATCTTCTACAGCCGGATGCGTATAAAGAAATTCCTCAATTTCCCGGGGATAAATATTTTCTCCGCCTCTGATTATCATATCTTTTATACGTCCCGTAATAACATAATTCCCCTCTTCCGTTTTAACGGCTAAATCGCCTGTATGGAGCCACCCTTCACTATCGATGGCTTTTGCTGTTGCTTCGGGCATTTTGTAGTAGCCTTTCATAACGTTATATCCCCGGGCACACATTTCACCTTGGACACCCAGAGCACATTCTTTGCCTGATTCCGGATCCACAATTTTAGCCTCTATTCCCGGCAGCTCCCTGCCAACAGTAGAAACACGCACATCAATATCATCATCCACCCTCGTTTGTGTAATACCGGGCGAAGATTCAGTCTGGCCGTAAACAATGGTAATATCAGTCATATTCATCTTGTCTATCACCTTCCGCATAACCTCAATCGGACAGGTTGAGCCGGCCATTATACCCGTTCTTAAATGTGAAAGATCAAATTCTTCCTTTTCAAGCAGCTGAAGCTCCGAGATAAACATTGTGGGTACACCATGCAGCGCTGTACACTTTTCTTTCTCCACTGATTTTAGAACTTCCAGCGGGTTGAACGATTCAACGGGAATCATTGCTGCTCCATGTGTCTGACACACCAGAACACTCAAAACAAGTCCAAAACAGTGAAAAAAAGGAACCGGAATGCACAATCTGTCTTTATCTGTAAATCTCATGCATTGACCTATTGCATAAGCATTATTCAGAAGATTATGGTGAGTAAGCATCACGCCTTTAGGAAAACCCGTAGTTCCGGAAGTATATTGCATATTTATAACATCGTAGTATGTACATTCATCCTTTTTCGAATTCAACTGTGTATCCGATATATCCTCACCAATTTTGTACAGATTGTAATAGTCAAACATACCGGAATGTTTTCTATCCCCTATAAAAACCACACGCTTTAAATATGGGTATTCTTCAGAATTTAATTCCTGACCGTTGCTCTCTTTCAATTCAGGTAAAACATCATAAACGGTTTCCACATAATTCTGCATTTTAAAACCTTCAACCAAAAACAGCATTTTTGCATCAGACTGTTTTAAAATATAGCTTAACTCCCTGGATCTGTATAAAGTGTTCACAGTAACAAGAACAGCTCCGATTTTGGCTGTAGCATACAAAAGCAGAACCCATTCCGGAATGTTATGAGCCCATACCGCAATATGATCACCTTTTTTCACACCGAGCTTAATAAGACCTTTTGCTAACTTGTCTGTCTCTTTATCTAATTCTTTATATGTAAGCCTCAAATTCCTGAAAGGATATACCAAGGCATCATTCTCCGGATATTTTTTTGCAATTTCTTCAAGCAGTCCGCCCATAGTTTGTTTAATTTCACTAAAACCTTCCACAAAGTCCTCCTAACTTGTTTTGTCTCACCAAACAAAATACAATCTAATTGAAACTTTCTACCATTTATATGAATAATATTCAATAATTTTCAAAAATTCATCATCTGAAAAAATGAGAAAATCATAAGGGCAATCATACCAGGGAGTTAATATAATCCTGTTCTATCTAAACACTTTCCTAACAGCAAATATAGCTTATCCGGCCTCAAAATATTCCGGAATCAAAGTTGTCAAAACAGTTAACAAAAAGTTTCACAAACCTGTATAAAAATACAGCAGCAATAAATTTTTAAAATATACTTAAAAGTGTATATGTGGGGGCAAAAAACGTTGACGGCTTCTGTTTGCAATGTTATAAAACAGTTTAATATTATAGTTACGTCTTTTAAAAAAATTAACAAAAGATTAACTATTAACGTACCACTAAGGTAATCCTCAATTACCTGAACGTACACAACTTATCAAAACAGATTTTGTTGAGATATCAAATTAAGGAGGAACTATGTCAGAGCGAAAATTTGTAAACATTGACGGGAACACTGCAGCAGCACATGTTGCACATGCCGTCAATGAAGTAATTGCCATTTACCCTATAACACCTTCTTCGGATATGGGAGAAAAGGCTGATGAAAAGAGCGCAAAAAGAGAGAAAAATATCTGGGGAACTATACCCAAGGTTGTGGAAATGCAGTCCGAAGCTGGTGCCGCCGGCGCATGCCACGGATCCATAACAACAGGGGCATTAACAACCACGTTCACAGCCTCTCAAGGGCTGCTTCTTATGATACCAAATATGTATAAAATAGCTGGTGAACTAACTCCAGCGGTTTTTCACGTTAGTGCAAGAGCTGTAGCATCACATGCTCTTTCCATTTTCGGAGATCATTCCGATGTAATGGCGTGCAGGCAAACAGGCTGGGCCATGCTGGCTTCAAACAGTCCACAGGAAGTTATGGACTCAGCACTGATAGCCCAGGCAGCTTCTCTTAAATCAAGAGTGCCCTTTCTTCATTTCTTCGATGGCTTCAGAACATCTCATGAAATCAGAACAACGGAAGAATTGAGCAAGGATCAGATGAAAAGCATGATTTCAGACGAGCTAGTTGCTAATCACAGAAAAAATGCACTTAATCCTGAAAAACCGACTATTAAAGGTACCTCACAGAATCCGGATGTTTTTTTCCAAAGCCGGGAAGCAGTAAACAAATATTATGATGAATGCCCCCAAATTCTTCAGAAAGAGATGGACAAATTTTTCGAACTAACGGGTCGCAGGTACAACCTGGTTGATTTTGCAGGTCATCCTGAGGCAGAAAAAGTTATAATCATTATGGGATCCGGAGCCGATGTTGTGGAGGAAACCGTTGAATATATGGTTTCCCAGGGAGAAAAAGTCGGTGTTATCAAAATAAGATTATTCAGACCGTTCCCTCTTGAAGCTTTTGTTGATGCTCTTCCGAAAACGGCTGACAAAATGGCTGTTTTGGACAGAACAAAAGAACCGGGAGCTCTAGGTGAGCCGCTTTATCTTGATATAAGAACGGCTATCGGCGAAGCTATGCAGAAAAAGATGATTTCCTATGATGGCTATCCAACGATAGTGGGCGGAAGATACGGACTTGGCTCAAAAGATTTCACTCCGGCCATGATAAAAGGGGTTTTCGATAACCTCGATAAAAAAGATCCTCTGAACAATTTTTCAGTTGGAATTAAAGATGATGTCACCAACAGAAGCGTCGATTACGATCCTGAATGGCTTACCCCCCAGGACGATGTTTTCAACGGAATGTTTTTCGGTCTTGGTTCCGACGGCACAGTAGGCGCCAATAAAAACTCGGCAAAAATTATCGGTGATTTGACTGATAACAAAGTTCAGGCTTATTTTGTCTATGACTCGAAAAAAGCCGGCTCAATGACCACATCTCACGTTCGGTTCGGTCAAAGGGAGATAAAGAGTTCATACCTTGTCCAAAAGGCTGACTTTATCGGATGCCATAATTTCGCATTTTTGGAACATTACGATATAGTAAAAAAGCTTAAAAAAGGCGGTACATTCCTGTTGAACAGCTTTCATCCAAAAGAGGAAGTATGGGACAAGCTACCTGCAGAAGTTCAGAAAGACTTAATAGAAAAAGAGGCGAAATTTTACGTTATCAATGCCAACGATATTGCAGAAGAAATCGGTTTAGGTCCCAGAATTAACGTTATCCTGCAAACGGCATTCTTTAAAATTTCAGAAATTCTTCCATTCGATGAAGCTGTCAAAGCAATCAAGGAAACCATTAAGAAAACTTACGGAAAATACGGCGACGAAATAGTTGAAATGAATAACAAAGCTGTAGATGCCGGAGCTAATCAGCTTCATCAGGTGAAAGTACCTTCTTCAGTAACAAGTGATATTAAAATGAAAAAATATATCGACGATCCGAATGCACCTGAAATCGTGAAAAAAGCAATAAGCAAAATGGTGGCTTACGAAGGGGATGATGTACCCGTATCCTGGCTGCCGGATGACGGAACATATCCCACCGGTACTTCCAAGTATGAAAAGAGAAATATTGCATTACAGTCACCGGTCTGGGATCCCGAAATATGTATCCAGTGCGGAATATGCTCCTTTGTATGTCCCCACGCCACAATTCGGATGAAAGTTTACGATGAAAGTGAACTGGAAAACGCCCCTGAAACATTCAAATACACAGATGCCAGAGGCAAAGAATTTAAAGGGATGAAGTTCAGCATTCAAGTAGCTGTTGAAGATTGTACCGGATGCGGGGCCTGCGTTTATAACTGTCCTGCAAAAAGTAAAACAGATCCCAAATATAAAGCGATCAATATGGAGCCTCAGCCTCAATTAAGAGCTCAGGAAAGAGAAAATTTCGATTTTTTCCAAACCATTCCGGAGCTGGATCCGGCTAAATTTAACAGAAACACACTGAAAGGAAGTCAGCTCACACCTCACCTTTTTGAATTTTCAGGTGCATGTGCCGGTTGCGGTGAAACCCCTTATGTGAGACTGATGGCGCACCTTTTCGGTGACAGAGCTCTTATAGCAAACGCTACAGGATGTTCATCCATTTACGGCGGTAATCTTCCCACAACACCCTATACAAAAAGACAGGATGGAAGAGGACCGGCATGGACAAACTCACTTTTCGAAGACAACGCAGAAGTGGGCTTCGGCATGAGTCTTGCTGTTGAAAAATCAAAAGAATTTGCTTTGGAACTTCTTGACGAACTTAAAGATGATTTAGGAAGTGAATTTGTTGAAGAAATAGTGAACGCTGACCAAAGCGAACAAACCGGCATTGAAGAACAGAGGGGAAGAATTGGAAAACTCAAAGACAAACTGAACGAGATAAATAATGAAAAATCGACAAAACTACTAGAAGTAGCAGATTCTCTCATCAAAAAATCCATATGGATTTTAGGTGGTGACGGCTGGGCTTATGATATAGGTTACGGCGGTCTTGATCATGTACTCGCTCAGGAAAACGATGTCAATGTACTCGTACTTGATACTGAGGTTTACTCAAACACAGGCGGTCAGGCTTCAAAAGCCACATCCATCGGTTCGTTTGCAAAATTTGCTTTCGCCGGTAAGGATCTGGAGAAAAAGGATCTTGGTATGATCGCAATGACTTACGGACACATTTATGTGGCCAAAGTTTCCCTGTCCAACCAGGCACAATGTGTTAAGGCATTTAAAGAAGCCGAATCTTACGACGGACCTTCCATGATAATAGCGGATTCACATTGTATCGCCCACGGAATAGATATGTCCAAAGGTGTTGAACAGCAAAGAACAGCTGTTAAAAGTGGATACTGGATGCTGTATAGATTCGATCCCAGGTTGAAGGCTCAGGGCAAAAATCCGCTGCAGATAGACAGTAAAGAACCTTCTGTTTCAGTAGCCGAATATATGAAATCCGAGAACAGGTTCAGAGCCGTGGCAAAAATGTTCCCCGAAAGAGCCAAAGAACTGGCTGATATGGCCGAAGAGAAAACGAGATTCAGGTTTAATCTTACCAAGCAGTTGGCAGAAAATATAGACTGCTCTAATCAAGACGATAACGAAGAAGAGTAACAACATTCAGGAGGGGATTTTCCCCTCCTTTTTTTATTTTTCCCCAAATACACTTGCATATTTGTTTGTTATGCCATTTCTTATGGTAGAGATTTTTACCCACGCACTTAATGCTTTAAGTGCGCGGTCAAAAGGATACTTATGGTTAGCATCAGTCTTTTAGAGTGGTAAATATGTTTATCATTCTATTAATCCGCACACGGCGGATGCAATACAAAAATTGTCACCTCGACCGAAGCGGAGAGGTCTCTTGTCAAATAATGTCAGAGATTTCTCTTCACCACCCGGTGGTTCATCGAAATAATGCCTACGGCATATTTACCCGCGGATGCTAGACAGAGAAATATCCTCCCGAGCGACGACGGGCGTAGGGATCTCCATCTATATGCTAATAATTTCTAAATTTCTGCTTATTACTTCCAGAATAATTTTTCAGATAAAACCGGCATAAGAAAAAATCCTTTTAGGAATACTCTTCATTTTTTATCATATAGTTAATCCCATCTAAAGTGTAGGAAACAATTGAGACGATAATAAATCCGATTGTTGCCATTGCAAAGTAATTGACAAAATGAGCAAACATGCCGGTAAGATTGGAAACAAGCAAAATCAGAATGGTCAAAGATTCCATAAAGGTGGCCATTTTACCGAATATATTGGGCTGAATATTGACTTTACCCTTGAACAAATAAATTACTAAAATCCCAATAACCGTGTAAAATTCTTTAAGATAGACAAAAAACAGAAAAAAAGAACTGATCTGGATAGGTAAATCCGAAAGATAGATAGCCACAAAACCGCCAATTATCATAATCTTATCAGCAAGAGGATCAAGAATTTGGCCAAGAGAAGTTATCATTGAAAATTTTCTGGCAATAAAACCATCAAGGAGATCAGTAAAAGCAGCAACCAAAAAAATAAAAAAAGCTTGCTGAATTTCACCGGAGCTTAATTTAACAATAAAAAAAGGTAATAGTAAAATCCTCAAAATTGTTAATATATTGGGAATATTTATCATAAAAAACTTTTAAATGTTATTATCAAAAAAGTAAACTCAAAAATTATTTAGAAATAAATCAAGCAGTTACGGATGCACTTTAAAAATATTGTGCAGTTCTTCATGTATGTATTCCATATGCACCAGCATTTTGCTGTAAGCCAATTCCGGATTTCTTGATTTTATTGCTTCATAAACATCTGTATGGTGTTTAAAAAGAAGTTCATGACTGTCAGGTTCTTTGTACATTCTGGATCTTATTTCATAGCTGACCCTTTCAATCCACTGATAAATATTATTCATGACATGTATAAGCAAAACATTATGTGTTGCATGAGAAATGGCAAAATGAAAATTAGCATCGGAAATATGCCCGATATATCCTTGCTCCTTAGCAACCCTCATTTCTTCAAGAAATTCAAACATATTACTGATTTCTTTATCCGTAGCCCTTTCCGCTGCTTTATATGCAGCCCAGGTTTCCAGTATTTTCCTGACTTCCATGAGGTCAAAAATAGCATCATCACGCTTTACAAACTCTTCTATAGCATTGTCAATTGATGCAGCTGTTATGGATTTAACATACGTTCCGCCCCCCTGAACCTGTTCCAGATATCCTTGTGCAACCAACTTGTTTAGAGCCTCTCTCAGGGAAGGCCTGCTTACACCCATACTTTCCGCCAATTCCCTTTCAGGAGGAAGTTTCTGCCCGGGTTTTAACTCACCGTTTAAAATCAAATCCCTTATTTGAAAATATATTTCGTCGCTAATTCTCTTCGGTTTTATCTTCTGAAACATCTGAATCGATCAGCCCCCTGTAAATAAGCTCAACAGGATGTAAAACATCTGCCTCGCCGCCCTCACGAATTATCCCATCGGTTAATTGCATAGCACAGCCGGGACAAGGTGTAAATAACTTTTTAACCTTTTCTTCTCGAACTTCAACCGACTTGTTTTCCACGATTTTTTTTGACGAATCGTAATTCTTTAAATTAAACGTACCACCGAAACCGCAGCAGGACTGATCTTTCAGTTCGTAATAATTTCCTGAAATATCCTTTATAAAATCTTTCAGAAACGTGTCTTTAGAGTGATCGTAGTGACAGGGTATATGCAGTGACGTCTTATCTAAAGTCAGCTGCATCGGGGATAAACCTATCACTTCTTTTAAAAATACCATGATATCCATTTCCTTCTTATCAAACGTTTCATTTGCAACCGTTTCTCCCATATCAAACAGACCGTATGCACATGTGGGACAGCATGTTATAACATACTCTGCCTCAAAACTTTTAAAAAGCCGTCTGTTTTCATCCACCATTTTTGCGTAGAGTTGCATATCACCCAACGTAGCAGCCGGGATACCACAGCATTTATTCACATCAGGGACATAAACGGATACATCCAACTTATTTAACAATTTTACAATGGTTTCTCCCCAATGTTTGTACATATAATTTACTGCACACCCGGGATAGAAGATAACTCTGATTTTTTCATTTTCCGCTGGGTGAAAACCGGCATAGCTATCACAGAAACTTTTTTTCGCAATGGAAGTAACATTCCGTGAATATAACCCGAATAACGGCTTAAACACATCATCTTTCACCTGCTTACTGCCGAATTTCAAACCTATATGCATGAGCGGAGATATTTTGGACAAAAGTTCCGGTTTTTCCATGACAATTTTTAAGACAAATTTACCCCAGGAAGGCAGCTTTTCAACTTTTCGCAATGCGCTTTTTGCTCTCAGAAAAATTTCATCCGTTTTAACACCGCTGGGGCAGTTATTTTTACACCTGCCGCACATCAAACAGTAATCAATGTATTTTAATATACGGGAAGCATCTTTTAAATTACCTTCATATACCGATTCTATCATCGATATTTTGCCGCGGGCTACGGATTGTTCAAAGAAATCCTTCTTATACAGCGGACAGTGAGCCTGACACGCACCGCATTTCATACATTTTATAACAAGCTCTTCCAGTTCTTTGAGTTCCTTTACAAGATCTTCCATATCACAAGCCCATTTTTCCGGGATTCAGAATATTTCCTGCATCTACACCTTTTTTAAGATTTTTCATGAATTTTACAGTACCACTGCCGTATTCCATCTCAAGATATTTGGCTTTTGCAGTGCCAACTCCGTGTTCTCCGCTAAGTGTACCTCCGAGGTTCAGCGCAACGGAAAAAATATCATCCACTACTTTTTCAACACGTATCATCTCCTCTTTATCTCTTTTATCAGTAAGTATTGTAGGATGAAGGTTACCGTCACCGGCGTGGCCAAATGTACCTATAGTAATGTCATACTTTCGGGAAATATCCAGAATAGAAGACATCATGGAAGAAATTTTACTTCTGGGAACAGTTGCATCCTCAAGAATAAGTGTCGGTTTTAATCTTGCGAGGCTGCTTAAAGCCTTCCGCCTGGCTTCCCAGATTTTATTTTTGGATTCCACATCTTCCGCTATTTTCAGTTGTCCGACGTTGTTCTCGCAGATATACTTTACCTTTTCAAACTCATCAGCCACTTGTGCATGATGACCGTCAATCTCCAGCAGCAAAAGCGCACCCGCATCAACCGGCAGTCCTATTGCAGTGGCTTCCTCCACTGTCTTGATGGTGAAATTATCCATTAGCTCCATTGTGGCCGGAAGTATATTTTCAGCAATAACTTGCGAAACAGTATCGCATGCTTTTAAAATATCATCGTATATGACGAGCATGGAGCGGGAACTTTCCGGAGGTGGAATAAGTTTCAATACAAACTCCGTCATAATCCCCAATAGACCTTCCGATCCTGCAAACAGGCCCGGCAGATTAAACCCTGTCACCTGTTTTACAGTTCTGCCGCCGCCTATAACTTTATTAGCTTCAGCATCAAAAAGTGTAAGACCCATCAGATAATCTTTTGTAACACCGTATTTCAATCCCCTGAGTCCACCGGCATTCTCCGCAACGTTTCCCCCAATAGTGGAAATATTCATACTGCCGGGATCCGGCGGATAGAAAAGACCTGCTTTTACTGCAGCATTTGCAATATCAGTTGTTACAACACCGGCTTCAACAACTGCATAGTGATCAGCCTTATTTATTTCTTTTATTTTGTTAAGCTTTGTTGTAAGCAGAACACAGCTGCCTTCAAAAGGTAGTGTGCCGCCGCTTAGATTTGTCCCGGCCCCTCGTGTGACAACAGCCAGATTTTCTTCATTGCACAATTTGATGATTTCCGGGATACACTCCGTATTTTCGGGGGCAACTACAATCTCAGGGAAAATCTTGCTTTTAGCAAAAGCATCAAAGCAATACCCCGATGTTTCTTCAGGAGAGATAAAACAGTTCTCCTTGCCCGTAATCTTTTGAAACCTTTTTAATACACTTTTTTTCAACTCAACCCCCGTTAATTCATTATCAGGTTAGGCAGCCAGGTGACAATCTCAGGAAACATTATGATCAGAACCAAACCAATAAGCTGCAGAATCACAAAAGGAATGATCCCTCTGTAAATATGACTCAAATGCATCCCTTCCGGCGCGACCCCCTTAAGATAGAACAAAGCATATCCGAACGGAGGGGTCAAAAATGACATCTGCAAATTAACACACACGATCAACGCAAACCATAAAGGATCGAAGCCGAGCTGATTTACTGCTATTGGAGTAAAAATAGGCACACAGAGCAGCAATATTCCAAGCCAGTCTACAAACATTCCCAGCAGAAACATGATAAACATCATAATTGCCAGAACAATCCATTTGTTAGAACTGATTGAAAACAAAAGCTTTTCAAACATATCTCCGCCACCAAGGCCCATAAAAATAGATGTATAGAAATTTGCTCCCACAAATATCAGCATAACCATGCAGGTGATTTTAAGTGTGGAGTAAGCCGAATCTTTAAAAAACTTCAGGTTGGCCCTTCTGTTCAAAATGGCAAGTATAAGAGCACCCACTGAACCCAGACCGGCCGCTTCGGTGGGAGTTGCCACCCCGGATGCTATACTGCCCAGCACGGCAAAAATCAGAAACAGAGGAGGGAGCATAGATTTCAGAGTCATGCCAATTTTTCTTTTAAGAGTGTGAGTCCTTTCTTCTTTTGGCAAAGGAGGACCGTATTCCGGTTTAAAATAACAAAGTATTCCCACGTATATTATATAAAGAATAGATAATGTAACACCGGGTATAAAAGCTGCCAGGAAAAGTTTTCCCACAGACATGCCTATGAGACCGCCGTAGACTACAAGCATAATGGATGGTGGAATAAGAATACCCAGAGTCCCTCCTGCTGTAATAACCCCTGCGGTTAATTCTTTTTTATAACCTTTGGCAAGCATTGTAGGAGCAGCAAGTAGACCCATGGCAACAACAGATGCACCGATTATTCCTGTGGTAGCTGCAAAAACAGTACTAACAACAATAGTGGCCATAGCCAGACCGCCTCTTACAGGCCCGAAAACAATATACATTGATTCATAAAGATCCTCAGCCACTCCGGATTTATCCAGAAACTGAGCCATTAAGATAAACAAAGGTATAGCCACCAGAACATAATTTGTCATAAGACCGTAAGTTTTACTGGTCAGTATAAAAAAAGCTCCGGGGCCGTAACCGATTAAACCAAAAATAATTCCCAGTCCGCCCAGTGTTATACCAAGAGGGTGACCGAGGAACACCGCAACTAAAAGTACGACAAACATTGCTATAGAAAGAAAATCAGGCCCCATACTTTTCTCCTGTCTTTATTTTATAAATCGCCTTAAGAAACTCTGCTATTCCCTGAAACCCCAATAACAAAAAGGCTACAGGCATCACTGTCTTAAAAGGATAAATTGGCGGAGCCCACGGCGATTGGCTGTGCTCAAGCATTTGCCACGACTGAGAAGTAAAAGTTATGGAAGATACAACTGCAAAATAGATAAAAGGAAAGAAGAAAATTATATATGTAAACAAATCCAGAAAACCCTGTTTTCGGGGTGACATATTTGAGTAGAAAATATCTATGCCTATATGCATCTTATGCTTCAGTGTAAACCCAAATCCAAGCATAAACATTACGGCGTACAACATAAAACTGAACTCAAACCCCCAAACAGTTGGGCTTCCGAAAACTTTTCGGCTTATAACCTCAAAAACAACAACAATAAGCAGCACATAAACCAGATAACTGATTATTTTTCCCAAAAACTCGCTTATCGAGTCAATTAATTTAATTAAAGCTGACATGTTAATCCCCTGAGAATTATTTAGAAATCTAAAGAATAAAAGGAGGGGATCAACCCTCCTTTATCTGTCTTTAAAAATTATTCGTAATGCTGACCATTTATATAGTCATCGTACGGATATGCAGAAACACCGCTCTTTAGCTCCTTCCAGTTCGTATAAAGTTCTATAAACTCTTCCTGTGAAGCAAGAACTTTATCAAGGAAATCGCTCTTTTTCCTCAAGCTGTCAAGATACTCTTTGGTTGTCTTTCTAAGCTTGTTGAGTGATTCTTCACTAAGTTTATTGAACTTCACACCTTCTTTTTTATACTTAAGGATAGACTCGGCATTACCTTTTTCAGATCTTGCAATATCCCACATCTGAGTTTCATAGGATGCAATCTTGAGAGCTTGTTGCAGGTTTTCAGGGAGCCCGTCCCATACTTTCTTGTTTACAGTAAACATGTTCTGGACAAAAGTCTGATGCCAGCCGGGGACCATAACGTTTTTGGCTATATCCTGAAAACCCATTGGATATGTTACAAAAGGAGTACTGAATTCTGCAGAGTCAAGAACGCCTCTTTCAAAAGCCAGGTAAATTTCTCCGCCGGGCAGAGGAGTAACGGAAACATCCATATCTTTCAGAATGTCAGCACCCCAGCCAACTGTTCTCACTTTTTTCCCTTTAAGATCGCCAACTTCCTGCAATGGTTTAGCTGTAAAAAAGCCCATTTCCTGGCCGGAGTTTCCACCCAAAAGAGGAACTAAACCGTATTTACCGTACAATTCTTTTGCCAGTTTCATCCCTTCACCGGCAATCATCCATGTTGAAAACTCAAGATTGTTCATTCCGAAAGGCACCGATGCAAAAGCCACAAAAGCTTGATTTTTACCCTTCCAGTAGCCGGGCCATGCAAATCCCATTTCAGCAACCTGGTTTCTTACTGCATCAAACACTTGAAAAGCTGGTACAATAGCCCCTGCAGGGTAAACTTTAATTTTGATCTGGCCATTAGTAATCTTTTCCACGGTGTCTGCAAAATGCAGAGCCGTTTTGTGCCATGGTATTCCTGTGGGATAAGTCTCAACCAGCTTCCAGTTATAAGTCTTCTTTTCTGCAGCGGAAACTGTTAGTGCAAAAACCATTAGAACCATTGTTAAAACAAGTAACATTTTCTTAAACATACAAACCTCCCAGTTTTTAAGTTTTACCATTATTTGGTATGACCATTTTTATCAGACAAAAAATCTTTGTCAATACTTTTAGTCTGATTTTCATAAACTTGTTTTAGTTTTACCGCTACAGAATATTCAGTACCATCAATATATTAACGAGTAATTAATCATTTTAACAAATATATAAAATCTATATCGCTCCTGTTTAAAAAAACAGGTTGACTTGTGTATCTATTATCACTAAAATTGGTATTACCAAATAAAGGAGTTTTTTATGTCCGATTCAAAACTCGACCAATTTATCAAAAATTCACAAGCAGTTGATAACAAAAATTTTTGTTTATCAAAAAATGAACTGTTAAAAAACTTGACTGGAGTACCTTTTGTTCATCTACCATCATTTGAGCAGTATACAAGATGCAAGATAGACCAAAATGGTATTTCCACAGCATGCATTGAAGCTGACCGGGGAGTGGCAGAAACCGGGACTGTGGTAATTGACAGCAGTTCTGAAGAAATAAGGCTTGCCTCTTCTTTGGCTGAGCACCTGCAGGTTGTTCTTTTAAAAAGCAAAATTTTAAATACAATTTTCGACATAAAGGATTACATGAAAGAACATACGGAAAAGAACAATGCCTATATCGCCTTTATCACAGGTGCAAGCAGAACGGCGGATATCGAACGTGTACTGACAATCGGTGTTCACGGGCCGGTAAAAATGACCGTTTTTATAATTAATGACTTATAGGTGACATTATGAATTCATTCAAAAAAAAGATTAACAGTAAACTTGATGATGAAATCCTCTACAACAATCTGAAGAATTTTGCCACTTCTTACAAAAAATCCCGTTCAGCGGCTTTAAACGGACTGGATTTTGAAAATCTCAGATCAGAAATAAATAACAAACGGACTTACTCGCCCGATTATCTGGAAACTCTTTTTCAGCGATTTAAAAATAATGCAGAAAAAAGCGGTGCTAATGTTTACAGAGCAAAAACCGGCACGGATGCATGCAGATACATTGCTGAGGTATGCAAAGCTCACGAAACAGAATATATTGTAAAGTCAAAATCCATGACATCGGAGGAAATAAGACTTAACGACTATTTGGAAAATGAGAATTTAAAACCTGTGGAAACAGATCTGGGGGAATGGATACTTCAGATTGCGGGAGAACATCCTTCGCATATGGTAATGCCTGCAATACATAAATCCAGGGAACAGGTGGCTGAAATTTTCAGCAGATTTACCGGCAAAAAGATAGACAAAGATAATATCAAAGAGATGGTAAAAACGGCAAGGGAGTATCTCAGAGACTATTACTTTAAAGCCAAGGTGGGTATTACAGGAGCCAACGTCGCCGTTGCCGAAACGGGTACCGTCGCAGTAGTAACCAACGAAGGGAATGCCAGGCTGACCTCAACAGTGCCTCCTGTCCACATAGTTTTACTGGGATATGAAAAGCTTGTAGAAGATTTCGATACTGCTTTTGATATAATAAATTTGCTTCCCAAAAGTGCAACGGGTCAGAATATCAGCACTTACGTCACCTGGATGAAAGGGTGTAACCCTTCTGCTAACAATCCTACAGACAGCAAAGAAATACACTACGTTTTTCTGGATAACGGCCGTCTTGCATTTTTTCAGCATCCTGAATTCAGAGAAGCCCTGAAATGTATACGATGCGGCAGTTGTGCAAATATATGCCCTCCTTACGAAATGGTGGGAGGCCACGTTTTCGGACATATATATATAGGAGCTATAGGCCTTATATTAACTGCACTTTACCACGGAGAGGAAAAAGCAAAAGATATCTTGAAACTGTGTATAGGCTGCAAAGCCTGTTCATTCATATGTCCGGCCGGTATAGATCTTCAGGGTATCATTTCAAAGCTTAAAGTGATTGTTGGCGAAAAGTACGGCATCAACCCGGTGAAAAAAACTATCTATTCTACTGTAATTCCAAATTCCCGGGTTTTCTCGGCTGCTCTCAAATCTGCTTCTTTTTTTCAAAGACCGCTTATAGCAAAAGACGGCAAGCACCTCAAGTCAATCCCGTTTATACCTGAAAGCAAAGATTTCAGAACTCTTCCTTCAGTAGCCTCAGCTTTCTTCACGGAAAGATTCAAAAAAAATTATGAAAAACAGCGGGATTTTAAGAAGAAGGTTTTGTTTTATCCGGGCTGTGCAGTTGAATATTTTTATCCGGAAATGGGCGAATCACTGATAAAAATCTTGAACAAGGCAGAAATAAAGGTGGAGATACCGAGTAGATCTGTCTGCTGTGGTCTGCCTGCAATAGCTTCCGGAGACGGAAAAAGCGGCAAAAAAACTATTGAAAAGAACCTTAAACAAATGGGCAATCCGGCAGATTATGATTCTTATCTTGTCCTCTGTCCAAGCTGCGGTATGGCTGTAAAAGAGGAATTTCCCGAATATACATCAGATAACCCCGATTTATATAAAGTCTCTTCAGATATCGCACAAAAGACGTTATCGCTGGGAATGTTTTTGGAAAAAGAAAACATCCGTTTCAAGGTCAAAAACGGTGCAAAAGTTACATATCACACACCATGCCATCAGGCCAGAGGTCTGGGTTCTTCTGCCGGAGAGATGCTGAAGGAAACCCTCGGAAACAATTTTGTTGAACTTGAGGACAGCGACGTTTGCTGCGGCTTCGGTGGAACATATTCTATTGACTTTGCAGGAATTTCGTCCGGCATACTGGATAAAAAAATACAGAAAATAAAAGAAACCGGTGCGGATATTGTGATTACAGACTGTCCCGGATGCATCATGCAAATCGAAGGGGGACTCATGAAAAAGGGAATTGATATCAAAGTGATGCATCTGTCACAATTTCTTGATGAATATATTGAAATAGTGAGATAGTGAGATGGTATATTGGTATATTTGTGTATTGGTTGAGTGGGCATTCAACATTGAACATTGAACCTTGAACTTTGAACGTCTCACATCACTCATTACGCATAACGCATTACGGTTTTTACCCATAACGCTTCACGGTTATTACGTCTCACGGCATTTCAAAGCTTTTCAAGTATTGCATTGGCAAACTCTGTGGTGGATGCCTTCTTCTCAGAATTCTTTCCGTAAAAAATATCCCCCGTCCTGTAACCTTCAGCAAGTGTTTTCTCTATCGCATTCTCAATATCCGTAGCTGCTTCATCCATTCCGAATGAATATCTGAGCATCAAAGCAGCGGAGAGAATTTGTGCTGTGGGATTTGCAATATTCTGTCCCGCTATATCCGGAGCAGTGCCGCCGATAGGCTCGTAAAGCCCGAAACCTTCTTCATTAAGCGATGCAGAAGGAAGCATACCGAGGGAGCCGGTGAGCATTGCAGCCTCATCACTCAAAATATCCCCAAACATATTTCCTGTAAGAATCACATCAAACTGGGAAGGATTTCTGACAAGCTGCATCGCTGCATTGTCAACATACATATGGCTAAGCTCAATATCAGGATAATGTTCATCTCTCAGCTCGGTAACGACTTTTCTCCATAAAACACTGCTCATAAGGACATTAGCTTTATCAACACTCATAACCTTTTTTTCTCTTATTCTTGCAGCTTCAAAAGCAAGCTTTGCTATCCGTATTACTTCATCTTTCGAATATTTCATTGTATCCACTGCATAAGTACTGTCTTCCGATACATACTTAGGCTCACCAAAATATATTCCACCCGTTAACTCTCTGAAAATTGCAATATCAATACCGTCTTTAAAAAATTCTTCTTTCAATGAACATGCCTGGCTCAGCGGTTTAAATACCTTAATAGGCCTAAGATTGGCAAAAAGTTTAAAGTGTTTTCTCAAAGGCAGAAGCGCTCCCCTTTCCGGCTGCTTTTCCGGCGGAAGATTTTCCCATTTAGGCCCACCGACAGATCCGAAAAGTATGGCATCGGAGTTTTCACAAACTTTTAAAGTCTGCTCTGGCAGAGGTGTGGAAAAATTATCTATAGCAATACCTCCGACATCGGAAAAATTGTACTCAAATGTTTGTGAATACTTGGCAGCAATGTTGTCCAAAACCCTAACCGCTTGCTCCATAACTTCCGGTCCTATACCGTCTCCCGGCAATACCGCTATTTTATACATAAACAACCTCCGGATATTTAATTTTTTTATTAAAAAAGTCTTGAATAATTTCAAAAAAAGAGCTTTGAGTAAGTCCCCCTATCCTATTCAAGCACTGATCACATAAGAATTTATGTGCTAGGTGCTCGACTTGCGCCTTCTCCAGCCCGCAGGCGGACAAGAACCCTGCTTCCAGAATTATTCAAAGCCCTTAAAAATAGAAAAAATTATTCAACGCTTTCGTAGTGGATAAAATATGGTAATTTTTTAGTAAAGTCAAATCAGATTTTTTTCAATAATACTTAATTATTTCCGTGCTCTTTTCTATAAAACATGAACACAATAAATATGGAAAAAATAATATGAGGAATAAAATTCGCCAAAAGTGGGGATATAATGCCGGCTCTGCCCATGGATTCACATGAGGCCGCCGCAAGCCAGAAACCGAAGCCTGCAAACATTGCCCTTGCAGCCAGTGTAATATAGGAGTGTTGCCTGGAAAAACTGATTGTAAGGGGAACAATTAAAAGAATAAGCACAATAATACTTAAAGGATGAGCAAATTTATTATAGAAAAGAAGTTTATATTTGTCAGCATTCAGCCCTTTCGAACGATAAATCCCGATGAGTTTGTTCAACTCATCCACTGTAAGAAGTTTGGGATTCGTATTAACAATAGAAACTATATTGTTATAAGCTTCACTTTTAACAACCTTTGAGGAAGCATTATCCACTATCTTTGGTATATTTCTGGTATCGTAAACCTTATAACCCTTTAAAATCCATTCTGAACCGTTATATATTCCACGATCAAAATCTACAATTTTAACAATCTTCCCTTCAGAATTGTAAAAATACTCCACCACATTAACCAGTATTTTATCAACAGGATCCACAACGGAAACATTGATAAAACGATTATCCGATTCCTTTACCCATAGATCGGAAAGCTCTCCCATAGGATTGTAATCTTTGCCTTCAATAACTTCCTTTTCGTATTTATCCCGCATATATTCGATTTTTGGATTAACGTATTCCCCTATAAAAAACAAAAAAACCCCCACAACCAAACCGGCACCTAAAAAAACAGCGGCTATGTTTCTAATTCTGCCGCCCAGACTCACATAAGCCAGAATTTCATGGTTTTTGACCATGGCAAGGACTGTAAATATAGTCGCAGCAATTATGGCAACCGGCATAGTCTGATATAAGGAGTAAGGCGTTTTCATAAGGTCGAAAACAAGTATCTCAAAAACACTGCTTTGATACTCACCTATATATTCTGTATGCTGTAAAACGAGAAAAGATGTGTATATGACAAGAATAAATGCCTGGACAAAAATAAGTTTTCTGAAAAACAGTTTGATTAGGTATCTGTTGAATATCATCTAAAAACCTTTCTAAGCATTATTACCGCAATAATGGAAAAAAGAATATTCGCAATCCATGCCGCAAAAAAAGGATTCATCACATTTATCATATTTTCAGAAAAAATAAGAATAAGGTTATACAGAAATACCACTATCAGCGAGAAAAAAACTCCCAAAGATTTGCCGGCCCTTTGAAAAAAGGAACCAAACGTCATGCCAAGTGCCGCCATAATAAAAGCTGCAAAAGGAATTGCAAAGCGTTTTGAAAACTCAAATTTATATATTTTTTCACCAAAGTTGTTTACAAGCTGAGATAAAAACATGAAACGCTCACCCTGGATTTCAAAATCTTCCATCACAGGTACGGGTATTCTTATCTTAAAAGCATTGAATCCTATTTTTGAATATGCCTCACCCGATTTTTTCATCAAAGTTCCTTCCCTAAAGTCAAAAACTATCTCACTTTCCCCAGTCGTAATAATATTCCCTTTATTGGCGGTAATCACATAGCCCTGTCTTTTATCAATTACTATCAGCTGACCGAACGAATTCTTATCAAAAATCTTCTTCACATATATCAAAACACCCGGAATATCTTTATAAAGCTGCTTTTCCTTGAGGTCGTTTATGGATACCGATTTGGCAATCTGTTTCAAATTCCCCACTGCTGCCTTATTCCCCAGCGGCATCAAATAACCCGTCATCAAAAGGGTTAAAAGAGCAGCAAAAACACCAAACATGAAAACAGGTTTAAATATCTGTTTTAATCCTGCCCCGCTTGCCCTGATTACAATCAGCTCCGAATCCACAGACATTCTGGAGAAAATAATAAGAATACTCAAAAGTGTGGCGGTGGGTATTGTTATAGCCAGAAAAGAGGGAAGATAATAAATTACAGTCTGTATAATAAGGTAAGCTGGAACACTTTTAGCAAAAAAAAGCTCGGCAAGCTGAACCAGTTTGTCCAGAAGCAGCAGGAAGATGAAAAAGATATTTCCCAGTATGAAAACCGGCAGCACCTGCTTTAGTACGTATTTATCCAAAAGATTCATTTATTTTTATCGTGCAGCTTTATTACAGGTGTCTCTTTCTCCAGATTCACATAATCGATTCTGACAATAGTATTAACCGGCAGATAAGTGCTTTCCACATTCTTAAACTCATTTCTTATTTTATCCTCATTTGGGGTAACGAGTATATCCGATTCCCCCATAAACATAATGTCGCTCACTTCTATAAGCCCCAAAAAAGATGAAGGATTTACAGTGCCAGCGTACAATGTAAGAATTTCCTTGTCCTGATAAAACTGCAATTTGTATAATTTTCTCATGATATAGGCCTTATTTTTAACTTCACTTTCCCGTTTTTCATATCGATATCGACATCGACATTGTCGTACCCTTTGCTCTTCAGTTTATCAATTTTTGACTCAATGGCATCCACAACTTTTGATTTGTCGTACTTTTCAGGAATTTTATCAAGCTCTTTCTGATAAAACGGTTTGTTGTCTTTAGCAGTTTTTTTCTCAGTTATGGGTTTCCTTGCCCCTTCATGTTCCATCATTTTTCGTGACCACTTTTCTCTGAAAGTAATATATCGGGCCACAAGATTGTTAAATCTGAATCTCAAAGTGGTATTGGTAAGCTGAGTAATATTGTATTTTTTTATCAGTTTGTTTATCTCTCTTTCATACACAACGGGAGGGTGCTGCTTATTTCCGGCAAAAAATTGGGTATACTCAAAGTTGATCATCTTAATTAGATTTTCAAATCTGTCCAGATCTTCCCTTACTTCCTTCGGGTCCAATAGATATACCTCATATCTGAATTTGTGGAAAAAACGTCAAATAAGACGTTAACAATAGAAATTATAAGACTTCCGCCTATTGCAGTCCAGAAACCGTCCACAACAAAGCCGCTGATAAAAAACGAAGTAAGCTCAAGAACAATGGCATTAACAACCAGATAAAACAAACCAAACGTAACAAGCTGTAACGGCAGAGTCATAAGCAGCAGTGCCGGCTTTACAAAAGCATTAAGAGCTGTCAGCAAAAGAGCACTTATCATCAGGGTAAGAAACGTATCTATCTGTATATGCTTGAAAAGTACAGCAGCCAGCCCCATCCCTATTACATTAACAAAAATTCTGTAAACAATAAAATGTGCTTTGTTCATAAATAATAGTCTAATGAATTGATACAAAAATGTAAAGTTAAAACGTTTCACCACCTATTCAATCAACTATTTTATCAATTTTTCATCTTAAAGACGGTCTTTTAAAAAATAATACGCCTAAAAAGCGATAATATCTTGAAAAGAAGAGAATCATGTGTTATTTTTCTAAACAATTTTAAGTATAGTTAAACAGGAGTTATTATGCGAAGTGATGAAATCAAAAAAGAACCATCCAGAGCACCACATAGATCGCTTCTTTACGGGACAGGTGTCCCCAAGTCGAGTATGGACAGACCTTTTATTGGAATATGTTCAAGTTTTACAGATCTTATCCCCGGTCATTCTGGAATGAGAGACCTCGAACGGTGGATAGAAAAAGGAGTCCATACCGGAGGCGGACATGGTTTCATATTTTCCGTACCGGGAATTTGCGATGGAATAGCAATGGGTCACATGGGAATGCATTACTCTCTTCCCAGCAGAGATGCCATTGCTGACATAATAGAATGTGTAGTAGAGGCTCACAGATTAGATGGTGTTGTTTTTCTTACAAACTGCGACAAGATAACCCCCGGAATGCTTATGGCAGCCGCAAGGGTAAACATCCCTTCCATATTTGTAACTGCCGGCCCCATGTTAAGCGGAAACTGGCGTATGCAGAGGAGATCTTTTGTCCGCGATACCTTTGAAGCCATTGCAAAATACAGAAGCGGAGAAATAGACGGTGAGGAACTTGAGCACCTTGAAATGTGCTCCTGCCCCTCCCAGGGCTCTTGTCAGGGACTTTATACGGCCAATACCATGGCTTGTTTAACGGAAGCCATGGGCATGAGTCTTCCCGGCTGCGGAAGTGCACTGGCGGGACAGGCAAAGAAGAAAAGAATCGCTTTTGATTCAGGAGTGCAGGTTTGCAATTTGGTGAAGGAAGACATAAAGGCAAAAGATATATTAACGGAAAACGCTTTTCACAATGCCGTAACCGTTGATCTTGCTCTCGGCGGTTCAACAAACACAGCCCTCCACCTGCCGGCAATAGCCAATGAAACCGATTTCAAACTGGATTTAAACCTTTTTGACAAATTGTCGAAAAATACTCCCCACATCACTAACCTCAGGCCCGGCGGAGAATATTTCATGGAAGATCTCGAATATGCCGGTGGTATCCCTGCCGTTTTGAAAAGTCTGAAGACACTGCTAAAAGATAACATTACGGTAACAGGCGAAAAAATATGTGCATCAGCAGAAAGCGCCGTATGTTTCGATGAAAATATCATAAGAGATATTGATGACCCTTATCATAAAGAAGGAGGTATAGCCGTTTTAAGGGGGAACATTGCCCCGGACGGATCCGTGGTAAAACAGTCTGCAGTCGATAATGAAATGCTGAGTTTTACCGGTACCGCCAAAGTCTATAATTCCGAAGAAGAAGCACTTTCGGCAATCATGGAAGGCGAAATCAAAGACGGCAATATAGTTGTCATTCGCTATGAAGGTCCCAAAGGCGGCCCCGGCATGAGGGAAATGCTTGCCCCGACCGCAGCAATTACTGGTATGGGATTGAAAAAAGTGGCGTTAATAACCGACGGACGTTTTTCCGGAGGTACACGCGGACCATGCATAGGACATATTTCACCGGAAGCGGCTGAAGGTGGAATTATAGCACTTGTCAAAAATGGCGACAAAATCAGCATCAACATCCCCGAAAGAAAAATAAACCTGGACGTTGATGTTACTGAACTGGAAAACAGGAAAAAAGAATGGATAAAACCCGCTCCAAAAATCGAAAAAGGATATTTGGCAAAATATTCGATGTATGTTAGCAGTGCTGCAGAAGGGGCAATATTCAAAAAAAGTTAATAAAAATCCTAAAGAGGTAAATTATGACAAAAACTGGTGCAGAAATTCTCGTTGACTGCCTTAAGGCTGAAAAAGTCGACGTTATTTTCGGTTATCCCGGCGGTGTATTGCTGGGAATATATGATACACTTTTTGACGCTGATCTGAGACACATACTGCCGCGTCACGAACAGGGCGGCATTCATGCTGCCGATGCTTATGCAAGGGCAAGTGGCAAAGTCGGTGTCTGCTTTGCAACCAGCGGTCCCGGAGCCACTAACCTTGTAACAGGTATAACCAATGCTCATATGGACTCTGTACCTGTGGTGGCTTTTACAGGTCAGGTTCCCACCGCTCTTATAGGCGGAGATGCTTTTCAGGAAGCCGATATCATAGGAATTACCCGACCTATAGTTAAGCATTCATATCTTGTCCAGGATGTAAAAGATTTAGCCAGAACCATAAAAGAAGCTTTTTATCTTGCCCGTACCGGGCGTCCGGGACCTGTGGTCGTAGACCTGCCGAAAGATGTTATGGCGGATAAAACCAAATACGTAAAATCTCCAAAAATGGATCTGCCCGGCTATAGCCCGACATATGAAGGGCACCCGTTGCAAATAAAAAAATTATTAAAAATGCTGGAATCAGCTAAAAGACCGGTGATTTATGCAGGCGGCGGAGTAATTATAAGTGAAGCTTCCAAAGAATTGAAAGCTTTTTCAGAGAAGTTTAATATCCCGGTGATTTCATCTTTTATGGGGCTGGGTGCTATGCCTACAGAACATCCTAACTACTTAGGCTGGCTGGGCATGCACGGCAATTATGCTTCGAACAAAGCCGTGACAGATTCCGATTATATAATTGCAATCGGGACACGATTTTCTGACAGATCAACAGGGCGAATCAGTGGTTTTGCTCCAAAAGCAAAAATCGCGCATATTGATATAGATCCTTCCTCAATAAGTAAGAATGTGAGTATAGACATCCCCATAGTAGGTGATAACAAAGCAGTGTTGAAACAAATCACAAAATATTACGATAAATACAAATGGGAGAAAAACGAAGCAGCCCGCAATGAATGGATGGAGCAGGTGCGCAGCTGGGACAGAGAAAAGCCCTTTTCCTATAAACAATCTGATAAAGTAATAAAACCCCAGTATGTCGTTGAAAAAATAAGTGAACTCACAAAAGGAGAAGCCATAATCACTACCGAAGTGGGCCAAAACCAGATGTGGGCGGGACAGTTTTACAATTTTAAATACCCCAGACAGTTTATAACATCAGGAGGGCTCGGAACCATGGGATTCGGTTTTCCGGCCGCAATAGGTGCAAAAATAGCCATGCCTGATAAAGAGGTTTTTGATATTGCCGGCGACGGCAGTTTTCTTATGAATATGCAGGAGTTATGCACAGCCATACAACACCGCCTAAATGTAAAAATAGCAATACTTAACAACAAATTCCTGGGTATGGTCAGACAGTGGCAGCACTTATTCTTCAACAACAGATATTCCTACACATGTCTTGAATGTCAGCCGGATTTCGTAAAACTTGCAGAATCATACGGCTGCATAGGATTAAGGGCTGAGACACCGGCTGATGTGGAGAAAGTCCTGAAAGAATCTTTAAAGGTTAAAGACAAGCCGGTTGTAATGGATTTTGTCGTAGACAGAGAGGAAAATGTTTTTCCCATGATTCCGGCAGGCGCTGCTCTGAATGAAATGATTTTCGGTAACGAGGGGTAAATTATGAGACATATTATATCAATCTTAGTTGAGAATAAACCGGGCGCACTCTCCAGAATCGGAGGACTTTTCAGCGGGAGGGGATACAATATTGAAAGTCTGTCTGTAGGAGTTACCGGCGATCCAAACATATCCATTATGACTATCGTCACTAAAGGTGATGACAGGGTTGTTGAGCAGATTATCAAACAATTGCGAAAGCTTATCAATACTCTCAAAGTCAGGGACGTAACCCAGGTGGAACATATAGAAAGGGAAATGATACTGGTCAAGGTTCAGGCTCTGCCAAAAAACAGAACGGATATATTCAGCATTGTAAATACTTTCAGAGCAAAAGTTATAGACTTGACGGGCGATTCTATGGTAATAGAAATCACAGGCACAAAAGATAAAAATAAGGCCTTTCTGCATGTACTGGAGCCTTTCGGGATAATTGAGCAGGTCAGAACCGGAAGCGTTGCCATAGGCAGAGGTAATAAAGCAACCACGGAATTTACAAAACAAGATATAAAACAGGAGGATTAAATGAGAGTTTACTACGAAAAGGATGCAAGTATAGAACTTATCAAAAAGAAAAAAGTGGCCGTTGTCGGATACGGCAGTCAGGGGTACGGTCATTCAAATAACCTTAAAGACAGCGGAGCAGATGTTGCCGTAGCTCTGAGAAGTGGAAGTAAATCATGGAAAAAAGCGGAAGCTGCCGGATTAAAAGTAATGGAGATATCCGAAGCTGCAAAATGGGCGGATGTTATAATGATGCTTACTCCTGATGAAGATCAGGGGGACATCTACAAACAATACATTGCCGGAAATTTAAAAGACGGGGCATATCTGGCCTTTGCTCACGGTTTTAATATTCATTTCAGTCAGATCAAACCGCCTGAAAACATTAATGTTATTATGGTTGCCCCAAAAGGTCCGGGGCACCTGGTGAGAGCAGAATATGAAAAAGGAGGCGGAGTACCCTGCCTCATTGCAATAGAACACGATTACAGCGGTGATTCAAAAGAGGTAGCTCTATCTTATGCAGCAGCAATCGGCGGAGCCCGTGCCGGTGTGATGGAGACCAGTTTCAGAGAAGAAACGGAAACCGACCTTTTTGGAGAACAAAGTGTACTCTGCGGCGGAATGAGCCAGCTTATACAATACGGTTTTGAAACACTCGTTGAAGCCGGTTATGCTCCTGAAATGGCTTATTTTGAGTGCTTGCACGAGGTAAAACTCATTGTTGACCTTTTATATGAAGGCGGCATTTCCAATATGCGCTATTCTATCAGCAACACGGCTCAGTATGGTGACTTAACCAGAGGACCCAGGGTTATATCTCCGGAAGTGAAAGAAAATATGAAAGCGGTTCTGAGTGAGATACAAAGCGGACAATTTGCCAAAGAGTGGATTCTTGAAAATAAAGCAGGAAGACCTACCTTTGATGCGCTGACAAAAAGAGGTAATGAGCATCAGGTTGAAGTAGTGGGAGAAAAACTTCGTGAAATGATGAGCTGGCTGGGCAAATCAAAGATAGTGGATAAAGAAAAAAATTAATAAATTTAAAAACTTCTGGTATAAAATAAAGGCAGGTTGCAAGTCTGCCTTTATTGCACCAGCAAAATAAAATTTGACAATAAGTTAGCTGTGATGCGAAATGCGTGGTGGGAGAAGAAAAGGTAGTTAAAGGTATTTGGAGTATTAGAGGTTAGTTGGGATTTATCCCGCTGCTCAATCTTTTATTAAGGGCTGGGTACCAGTTGTTTTCACCAATAACAAATATACCAATCTACAAATAACAATTTATCTATCTCACCATTTTACTTTAATAACGCCCCATTATTGCCATATCTATTTAAAAAAAAGGGATGGCGGTATAACTTTCCATTGATATTTAGTATAAACAATATATAATTTTGTAAACATATTTCAAAATGAGGTAAATATTGATCGCAAAAGAAGGTTATCCTTTCATACTGGCTGCAGCTGTAGCCGTTTTAGTACTGGCAATAATTCCCGAAGGTTTTTTAATATTCCTTTTAATAGTTTTACTTGCATTTTTTATAATTTTTTTCAGGGATCCCGAAAGACGTATCCCCCCTTTTGATGACATAGCACTATCCGGGGCGGACGGAAAGATAGTTGACATTACCCAGGAAGAATTTAGCGGAGAAAAATTTACAAAAATCAGTGTATTTATGAACATATTTAATGTTCATGTAAATCGTATGCCTTTATCAGGCAAAATTACAGATATCACACATAAAGCCGGAAAATTTATGCCGGCAGATAAAAAAGAAAGCTCTTTTGAAAACGAGCAGAATATCATTACTGTAGAAACAAAATATGGAAATGCTGTTTTTAAACAGGTTGCAGGTCTTGTTGCAAGACGAACTGTCTGTTATGCTGAGAAAGCAATGGATGTCCCAATGGGGGATAGACTGGGAATCATCAAATTTTCATCCCGGTTTGATCACTACCTTCCGGCAGGCTTTCATCCGGCAGTTACCGAAGGTGACAAGGTAAAAGCCGGAGAAACGGTTATAGCGAGGTACAACGGATAAATGAAAAAAGAACATGTGATCCCCAATTTTATTACAATAATGGCGATGTTCAGCGGATTTTATTCCATAATTGCCACCGAAAGAGGCAATTTTGAGTTTGCAGCCTATGCAATACTTGCAGCTTTTCTTCTTGACGGTATTGACGGGAAAATAGCAAGACTTATGAACGCAACAAGTGATTTCGGTATTCAGCTTGACTCATTGAGTGATCTTGTTTCATTCGGAATAGCCCCTGCCCTCTTGCTTTACAAATGGCTTTTAATGCCATACGGAAGACTGGGATGGATGGCCGCTTTCTTATTTATTGCATGCGGCGCTCTGAGACTTGCGCGTTTCAATGTTCAGACAAAGAAAATTTCCTCAAAATTTTTTATAGGCCTCCCCATTCCGGCGGCTGCGGGTTTAATAGCTTCAACGCTGCTTTTTGTAAACCAGATCATCGGTAATGCAGCAAATTTTTCCATATCCATAGGTTTTGTGTTTTTAATCTATGTTTTGGCTTTTCTTATGGTAAGTAATTTTCCCTACTTCAGTTTTAAAAAATTTGATTATCACGGTATCAAAACGTTTAATTTAATGGTGATTTTTGTTCTTGTGATATTCATAATAGGGCTTTATCCCGAAATGTTTCTGTTTCTATTTTTTATACTTTATGTTCTATCCGGTCTACTACTATCTCTGCTAAAATTAGGTAAAGTGGGTAAAACCCTGGAGGAAAGGCGCATTTAGCTGACCAAAGCAAGCTAAATATATAAAGCCTCAGCCCTCTTCCGGGGTTGGGGCTTTTTTTATATATGAAAACAAAAAAAGGAGGATCAAAATGAGTGAAAAGTTGGTGATTTTCGACACGACATTGAGAGATGGTGAACAGGCACCGGGTTTCAGCATGAATGTTGACGAAAAGGTGAGATTAGCATTACAGATGGAAAAACTTGGAGTGGATGTTATTGAAGCAGGCTTTCCCATTTCATCTGTGGGGGATTTTGAGGCTGTAAAAAAGGTGGCTGAATCAGTAAAAGATATTGGAGTGGCAGGACTTTGCAGATCAAACAAAAAGGACATAGAAGTCGGATGGGAAGCCTTACAGAGTGCTCCAAGGGCAAGGATTCATACTTTTATAGCAACCTCGGATATCCATATGAAACATAAGCTCAAGAAAGAAAAAGACGAAGTGCTTGCTATCGCCGAAGACTCGGTAAAATTTGCGAGAAATCTATGTGATGATGTGGAATTCAGCGCAGAAGATGCCACAAGAACAGACATAGACTTTTTGTGCCGGGTTGTGGAAACGGTTATAAACGCAGGGGCAAAAACTGTCAATATACCGGATACCGTAGGATATACAGTCCCAATCGAATTTGAGCAAATAATCAGCACAATTATGAATAAAGTACCCAATGTGGACAAAGCCAACATAAGTGTTCACTGTCATAATGACCTGGGTCTTGCCGTGGCAAACTCACTTGCTGCAATCAAGGCAGGCGCAAGGCAAATCGAATGCACCATAAACGGTATCGGAGAACGAGCCGGCAATGCTTCATTGGAAGAAGTTGTGATGTCACTTTTTGTAAGGAAAGACCTGTTTGATTACGTAAACTGCACTGTCAATACTCCGGAACTTTACAGGGCAAGCAGACTTCTTACCTCCATCACTGGTGTGGAGGTTCAGCCGAATAAGGCAATTGTGGGTAAAAATGCCTTTGCTCATGAAGCAGGAATTCACCAGGACGGAGTAATGAAAGAAAGAACCACATATGAAATAATGACTCCGGAAAGTGTGGGCTTTCCATCCAACAAGCTTGTTCTCGGAAAGCATTCCGGAAGACACGCTTTTGTACAGAGACTTCAGGATCTGGGATTCGAGCTTCAATCCTATGATTTGGAAAAAGCCTTTGCAAAATTTAAAGAACTGGCTGACAAAAAGAAAGAAGTATACGATGAGGATCTTGAAACAATTATTGAAAACCAGATTTCCGAAGCAAAAGAGTTTTACTCCCTGGAGTATCTCAACATTGTCAGTGGGAACACATCTATTCCAACATCCACTGTTCAGATTGTGGATGAAAAAGGGAATATCACCACCGATGCTTCAACGGGTGACGGTCCGGTTGATGCCTCATTCAAGGCAATTGAAAGAATTACAGGCATTCCGGGCAGATTGAAAAAGTACCGTATTAATGCCGTCACAGCAGGTAAAGATGCTCAAGGTGAAGTGGTGGTCAGTGTGGATTTTGAAAAATCAGGAAATGAGATAACCGGAAGAGGATATTCTACAGATGTTGTTGAGGCCAGTGCCAAAGCATACCTTAGTGCCCTCAACAGGTATCTTCTCAGGAAAAACAGTAAGGTAAAAAAGACTTCCGAAGGAATTTAAACAAATGCCCCGGTTATCGGGGCATTTTTCCTGCCTTTTTGATTTGAGAACTTGATAGCTTTTAATAAAGTGTTTTTCCAAATTTTAGCAAATGGGGTTTCACGTGTCAGCCAGCAGGCTGAGTCCCGTATTTTTCCACTTCGCCATCCCACAATCTCTCCTCTTTATTACCCTACCCCTTTAAAAATGGAGGTTACCCAAAATAAAATATTATTGACATACTCAATTTATAAAGATATCCTTGAATGGTGAGGTTAAAAATGATTATCCGCATAGAATTTATGAAGATAAAATTTAAAGAGCTTTTCAGCAGTTAGCTGGGAAGCTCTTTTTTTTATCTATCAGGAGGTATCATGCACAACAACAAAGAAAATTCAGAAACCGCTAAAATAGAAAAAGAAATTTTGAACAAACATGAATTGGACAGCATTATAACCAGGATAACTTTTCAAATTCTTGAAAAATGCAGCAATTTTGAGAATATTGCTCTAATTGGAATAAAAAGACGAGGAGCCATTCTTGCAGACAGAATTAATGACAAAATAAAGGAACATAGCGGCAAAAAGGCACCCGTCGGATATCTGGATATCACCCTTTACAGAGACGACTTAACAGAGATAGCGGATTATCCTTTATTATCAGGCACTGAAATAGATTTCAGGGTAAAGGGGAAAAATATTATTCTTATCGATGACGTAATCTTCACAGGGAGAACGGTCAGATCAGCTCTGGATGCAATTATAGACTTTGGCAGACCTGAAAAAATAATACTCGCATGTCTTATAGACAGAGGGCACAGAGAACTGCCCATTCAAGCCGATTTTACAGGCAAATATGTCCCGACAAGCCTTGACGAAAAGATCAATGTGAAACTCAGAGAATTGGACGAAGTGGATTCTGTCAGTATTGAAAAAAATGAAGACGGAGTATAAATATGAGTTTTAACAGAAAAGATCTGGTTGGATTGAAAGATTTAGCCGCTGAAGAAATTTTATTTATTCTTGAGACTGCAGAAAAATTTAAGGAAATAGGCAAACGGGATGTCAAAAAAGTTCCCACTTTGAAAGGCAGAACAGTAGTGAATCTTTTTTTCGAGCCGTCAACAAGAACCCGCACATCGTTTGAAATAGCCGGAAAAAGGCTTTCTGCTGACACAATTAACTTTTCTTCCTCAGCCAGCAGCACATCAAAAGGGGAAACACTGATTGACACGGTAAAAAATATTGAATCAATGAATACAGATGTTTTTGTTGTACGACATGCCTTTTCAGGTTCGGTAAAATTCATTGCCGAAAACACGTGCGCCAGAGTAATTAACGCCGGTGACGGGACAAACGAACACCCCACTCAGGCTCTCCTTGATTTATTAACAATTAAAGAACACAAGAAAGATTTTGAAAATCTCAATGTTGCGATAATCGGAGATATAACACACAGCAGAGTGGCAAGATCAAACATTTGGGCAATGAAAAAACTTGGTATGAATGTGAAACTTTTCGGACCTAGAACGATGATGCCCGCTCATCCGGAGCCCTTTGGATGCAAAATATGCAGCAGTATTGAAGAAGCTTTGGAAAACACTGATGTGGTAATGATGCTGAGAATACAGATGGAAAGGCAGTCTAAAACACTACTTCCTTCTGTAAAAGAATATTCAAGACTTTACGGCCTTAACGCTGAAAAAATGAAACTTGCTAAAAAGGATGCACTGATAATGCACCCCGGTCCCATAAACAGAGGAGTAGAGCTGGCCAGCAATGCTGCAGATTCTGCGCAGTCGGTAATACTTGAACAGGTGGAAAACGGTGTTGCAGTGAGAATGGCAGTTTTATATCTTCTTGGAATCAAAACGGAGGTCAAATAATGGACTTATTATTAAAAAACGGAAAAGTGATAAATCACGATAGTGAAAAAAATGCTGATATATTAATTAAAGATGGTAAAATTTCCGGGGTTTCTTCCGACATAAAAGCCGATAATGATATAGAGTTAATTGACTGCAAAGATAATTACATTCTTCCCGGTCTTATCGACATGCATGTGCATTTCAGGGATCCGGGGCTTGAATATAAAGAAGACATCATATCAGGAAGTGACGCAGCTGCAGCAGGGGGAATTACAACTTGTTTTCCCATGGCAAATACCAAACCTGTAAACGACAACGACTCCGTTACATCTTACATGGTTAATAAAGCCCGGGAATACGGCAAAATAGATCTTTTCCCTGTCGGTTCAATAACAAAGAAAATGAAGGGTGAAGAACTGGCTGAAATGGGTGAAATGAAGAAAGCAGGCGCCTTAGCTTTTTCAGACGACGGATTACCCGTGCTTTCAAGCGAAGTTATGCGGAGAGGCTTAGAATATGCGTCGGGTATAGGAGCTTTCATCATAAGCCATTCTGAAGATATATCGCTGGCGGGAAACGGTGTAATAAATGAGGGAGAAATTTCAACAATAACCGGCTTAAAAGGAATACCAGCGGAAGCAGAAGAGATAATGATAGCCAGAGATATTCTCCTTTCCAAACTTACCGGTGCCCATATTCATATTGCCCATGTCAGCACAAAGGGCTCCGTGGATTTAATACGCAGAGCAAAAGAGCAGGGATTAAATGTAACATGTGAAGCTGCTCCCCATCATTTCACTTTTACCGAAGAAGAACTCCTCAATTATGATACAAATTACAAAATGAACCCGCCGTTACGGGCAAAAGAAGATGTAAAATGTATAAAAGAAGCGTTGAAAGACGGCACCATCGACATTATAGCGACAGATCACGCCCCTCATCATCCGGATGAAAAATTTGTAGAATTCGACAATGCTCCGAACGGCATAATCGGTCTCCAAACATTAATACCGCTTACACTTAAGCTGGTCAATGAAGGCATAATAGATATAAAACAGTTTGTAAAACTGACATCCTATATGCCGTCTGTTATTTCAGGTTTGGCAGACAGAGGGGAAATTAAAGAGGGCAAAACCGCCGATATTACGGTAATCGACCCTGAAAAAACTTATCTATACGATAAAAATATTAACAAATCCAAAGCCGAAAATTCTCCACTTTTAGGCTCCGGTCTGAAGGGATTGGCTTTATGCACCATTAAAAACGGCAAAGTTGTACATAAAAGTTAGTTTAAGTGTTAAGTGCTAAGAACTAAGTTTTAAGACTTTTGAATTATACGGTTACATCATACTATAACATCTGTCAAAAAACAGATAAAATTGATTCTTGTCCTTAGTCCTTAGTCCTTAGTACTTAGAGCTTAATGCTTAACACTAAATCGATAAGTATTTTTTATGTTCAATGTTGGTAATTGTTGTTCTGTGGTCTTCCCAGTCAGCCAACTTAAGTAAGATATAGTTATTAAAAAGATCTTCGCCGAGTACTTCCTTTAAAAACTTGCTCTTTTCCGATTCCATCAGCGCTTCATAAAAGTCTCTTGGCAAAAAACGCCTGTCAAGAACTTTAGGGGTGTAGTTCTTCTTGTAAGTATTGCCCATATCAGGTTTACCGGGATCAAGCCTTTCATCGATACCTCGTAATCCCATAGCAATCAGTGTTGCGAATTTCAAATAAACGTTACCTGTGGCATCGGCACATCTGAGTTCAAATCTTGTGGCTGCAGGATCGGCGGTATAAGGAATTCTCACCATGGAGCTTCTGTTGCGCAGTCCCCACCCTCTCACAATCGGAGCTTCACGGTTCATTACATAAGCTTTATAAGAATTCAGAGTTGAAGCAAATATTATGGAAGATTCACGGGCATATTTTATAATTCCGCCTATAAAGTTTTTCATTTTATCACTTAAGCCGTATTCATCATCAGCATCGTAGCAGAGATTATTATTCTCCGTATCCGAAAAGGAGGCATGAATATGAAAAGCATTTCTGTTAAACCCTGTAAAAGGTTTTGACATAAAAGTAGCGTACATCCCGCATTCAGCAGCAATTTCCTTGGTAACATATTCAAAGAGAACTGTTCTGTCAGCAATACTCAAAGGTTCGCCAGGCTCAAGATTGATTTCATGCTGGGAGGATGTAACTTCATGATGAGTCTTTTCAAACTTGATCCCGCATTTCTCCAGAACATTGACAATTTCATGTCTGACAATCTCACCCGAATCACTGGGACCGGAGCCAAAATAGTCAAGTTTATCCGTGTGAATATCATTGCTGAATTCGTCTCTTTTTAGAAGAAAAAACTCGTGCTCAGGCCCGAAAGTAAATTTCATCCCGTAATTTTTAGCGGCTGTTTCAATCATTTTTTCCAAAACAGCCCTGGGGTCAACACTGGAGCGTGAACCGTTCTGATCAAAAAGATTGCCTGTAAAAAAAGCCACTTTTTTGTCAGTAAATGGCACTATCTTAAAACTTTCAGCAACAGGTTTAAGTATTCTGTCGCTGTTGTCCACTGTAGCAATACCGGCAATTGAGCTGCCGTCTATACCCACACCGTTCTCCAGGATATTGTCCATATCAGAAGGATTTACGGAAAGGCTTTTTGTTCTTCCGTTTAAATCCTTGAAAAAAATCTTTGTTATATCAGCCTTTTTTAGATACCTGTCTATATCTGACTTGCTCGAGGACAGCATTCTTTCCCCCCTTTTTCGTTCAACGTTCAAAGTTCAAGGTTCAACGTTCAAGACGTGAAACGTAAGCCGTACTATCACCCATCAACCACATCAACTTCCTCAACCGTTTCAACCTCAACCTTTACTTCTCCCTACCTCACTCGCTTAGCACTTATCACTTAACACTTAGTACTTAGGGCTAATTCATTCCGGCATATTAGGTATCTTTGTTTCCTCGCCTTTGTAATTTTTGAGATAAAAGTATTCCTCGTCCGAACCCTGAATATAATAATCCGGCATCAGCGGAATCTTGCCTATATTGGTTGCAATAACATACATAGGCTGTGCAAGGCCTGTGGTGTGGCCTCTTATTGCATCCCTTATCAATTCTGCACCTTTGAGAACCGGAGTTCTGAAATGATCGATACCCGGCGCCGGTTCACAGTAAAAAACATAATAGGGACGTATTCTCCATCTGAGCAATTTTTGATGAAGCTCTCTGAATGTTTCCACATCATCATTGATCCCCTTGAGAAGTACTGCCTGATTTCCCACATTTACTCCGCACTTCAGCAGCTCAAAAACAGCTTTTCTCACTTCTTCAGTAAGCTCTTTAGGATGATTAACCTGGGTATTTACCCATATCGGAACTCTGTGATAACCGCTTAAAACCTTCTTAAGTCCTTCGGTAATTCTGTGGGGAAGTACGACAGGAAGCCTTGTGCCGAATCTTATCATTTCCACATGCTCAATGTCCTGAAGACTTTTAATAATATAGTCCAGTTTTTCATCACTAAGTAAGAAAGGATCACCACCCGTAATAAGAATATCTCTCACTTCTTCATGCTGTCTGATCCATTCAATTCCCTCATCAACGTCAAATCTCAGTTTCAGATTCTGACTGACAACCACCTCTTTGCGAAAACAATGCCTGCAATAAATTCCGCAGACTTCAATTACAGTAAAAGCCACTCTGTCTTTATATTGTCTGGCTATACTGTCCGGCCTTTTCTCACCAACTGCTCTGTTTTCTTTCCACACAAGATATTCATCCATTCCGTAAACGTTTTTTGTCTCTTCCATAGAGGGAATAATCTGTCTTCTGACGGGACAGTTAGGGTCATCCTTATCCATTAGTGAAGCATAATAAGGCGTTGCCCCCCATCTCGTTTTAAGAGAGGTCAAAGCCTTCCGCTCATCCTCAGTTAAGTTGATAATCTTTTCCAAGTCTTCCACTGTGTTGACACTGTTTTTAATCTGCTCTTTCCATTCTTCGGCCACGGAGCCCTCCTGTATATTTTTTTTATATCAATTCAGATATTTTTGCTGCGGTTGACATATAATGATCCCTGATCACAGATTCCAGCATTCCGCCATCCCTTTTGCTTATAGTATCAATAATGCACTCATGACGTTTTCTAATGTTTTCAGGACTGTAAATCTTCATCCAGTATTTATTGAAAAATATATGGGACTTGTGTGATAATTTCTTTGTAAATTCAACCAGCTCAAAATTCGGTGATTTGCAAAACATATATTCATGAAATTTGCCACCTGCTTCTATAAATTTTAAATGCTCTCCTTCAAAAGCAAAAAACTCCATATCGTCTATATACCTTTTCAAATTATCAAGATCATTACCGTTGAACAAATCAAGAGCCGTCCTTATCGCATAACCCTCCAACAACCCTCTTGTTTCATAGGTATCGAGTATCTGTTCTTTTGTAATTTCGGTAACATAGTAGCCAACCTGAGGTTTGTACTTGAGTATACCTTCAGTAATCAGTTCTCTGAGAGCCTCTCTGACCGGTGCCCTGCTTATACCGAAATTTTTTGACAAACTGCTTTCAATTACACGATCGCCGCTGTTCATTTCTCCGGTGAGTATCATATGATAAATCTGTTTTACCACAAGATCTTTGTACGTATTTTTCTCAAGAACTTCCACTATTTCACCCCATTGTCGACAATCGACGATATAAAAATCTTTTCCATTTGTCAACATTTTTTAATAGTTTTTTCTTGAATATTACCAGGCGATTTTTATAATATTTAAAAGTCCAGGGATAAAGTTATGGATGCAATTACAGCAATGGCCGAAAATAAAATAAAAGAAGCAGTTGAAAATGGTGAACTGGATGATATCAAAGGTAAAGGCAGACCTTTACACCTGGAAGATTTAAGCAGAATTCCTGAAGAACTGCGTGCAGGATATATATTATTAAAAAATTCAGGTGTTTTACCGGAAGAGATAAACCTGAAAAATGAAATAAAGAAACTGGAAGATCTGCTTGATTACTGTTATGATGATAAAGAATACAGAAAGATAAAATTTAAACTCAATGAAAAAATACTTCACTACAATATATTAATGGATAAAAAAGGGAAAACAGCTGCCCACCTTGAGTACGAAAACAAAATCCTGGATAAGCTGCAAAAAGGTTAAATTTATGGAAGTGACTTTCTTAACTGATAATTATACCGATTCCCGTAATATTCTTGCTGAGCACGGTTTTTCATGTCTGATTAATTTTACGGATTATAATTTTCTGTTTGATACAGGGCAAACGGTATCGATGAAACACAATGCCGATATTCTCGGTAAACCTTTGAAACAACTTGATGCTGTATTCCTGAGCCACGGGCATTACGATCATACAGGCGGGCTTAAATATATCAGTGATAAAAATAACAAAACGTATGTGTACTGCAGTAACAAAATAACCGATGATCACAGAAAGAAAAATACGGAAAACGAATACAAATACATAGGCATTGAAAACCAAATACTAAAGGAGCAAAACCTAAAGTTTTCCTATATAAATGATTCAATCCATTTGACACCGGAAATGATTTTTACCCATATAAACCGCTACGATGATTTTGATTCGGATAAAAATTTATATATTAAAGATGGTGAAAAATATCTAAAAGATCCTTTCAGAGATGAAATGTTTTTGATTTTACTGGAATCAGACGGATTAACAATAATTACGGGCTGTTCCCACAGAGGGATATTAAATGTTATAAAAACTGCTGTTGAAACAACAGGAATCAATACGATTAAAAACCTTATAGGCGGTTTTCACCTTTTAAGAAGCAGTGAAGATGAAATAACTGAAATTGCTGAAAAAATTAACAGCTCTAACGTAGAACACATCATTACCGGTCACTGTACCGGTTTAAACGGATTATTCCTTTTGAAAAATATCTGCAAAAGTAAAATCACTCCCATCAAAGCCGGGCTAACATTAACTTTAAACCAACCATAACTAAAATGGAGGGAAAAATGAATCAGAAAGAATTTTATACGGAAGACAGACCATGGGGCAGTTTCACCGTTCTTGAAAATGGAGAAAAATATAAATTGAAACGTATAGAAGTCTTGCCTCACAAACGGCTTAGTCTGCAAAAGCATCTGTATAGGGATGAATACTGGACAATAATACAGGGAAAAGGAGAGGTACAAATTGAAGATGCTATTACAGAGGCAGGTCCGGGTAAAATGTACCATATTCCCAAAGAAGCAAAGCACAGAATCAGTAACACGTCAAATACAAAGCTCATTTTTTTCGAAGTGCAAATGGGTGACAAATTAGAGGAGAATGATATAATAAGGTTTGAAGATGATTACGGAAGAATAAAAAATGGATAATATAAAAAATATAGGTTTTATTTCCACCAGAATTGAAGGTACAGACGGTGTGTCCCTGGAAATCGAAAAATGGGCGCAGGTATTGGAAAGAAATAACTTTAACTGCTTTTATTTTGCGGGCAAATGCGACAGGGAATCTGATAAATCAATGATTGTCCCGGAAGCCTTTTTCGATCATCCGGAAATTAAAGAAATTCAGGATAAATGTATAGGCTCAACACACAGAACTCCTGAAACATCAGCTAAAATCCACAAAATAAGTGATTTTCTAAAATCAAATATTTATAAATTTATAAAAAAATTTGATAGCCATTTACTCATTGTGGAGAATGCCCTGGCCATTCCGATGAATATTCCACTGGGACTGGCTATAACCGAATTCACTGTTGAAACATGTTTTCCGGTAATAGCTCACCACCACGATTTTTACTGGGAGAGGGACAGATTTATAATTAACTCAGCCAAAGATTATCTGGACAGCGCTTTTCCCCCGAAACTCCCTTCAATAAAGCATGTGACTATAAACTCAGTGGCAAGTGAGCAGCTCAGTCTGAGAAAAGGGATTTCAAACACAGTGATTCCAAACGTGTATGACTTTGCAAAAAAACCTAAAAAGACCTCCTCCAAAACATGCAGCGAAATCAGAAAACTTGCCGGGATTGAAGTAGACGATATTATGGTTTTACAACCCACACGCGTCGTACCGAGAAAGTGGATTGAGCGGGCTGTTGAAACAGTTTATCTTATGAATCTCAAGAAACCAAAACTTTTTATTTCTCACGCGGCATCTGACGAGGGGGGTGATTATTTCAAACGGATAAAAAATTATTCCGATATACTCGGGGTGGAAATTGTCTCCATTGATGAATTTGTTGGTTCTGAAAGAAACGTAAAAAAGAATAACAGTAAAAAATACACAATAGGCAACATATACGATTGTGCGGATATAATAACCTACCCTTCAGGCTATGAGGGATTCGGGAATGCTTTTCTTGAAACAATATATTATAAAAAGCCGATAATTGTTAACCGATATTCGATATTTATAGCTGACATTGAGCCCAAAAACTTTGATGTGATAACGTTCGACGGTTTTATCACTGAAGAAACAGTCCAAAATGCTCTGGATTTATTGAATGATAAAGATAAACTCAAACATATGATTGAAACAAATTACAACCTTGGAAAACGTTTCTTCTCGTACGAAGTTCTGGAATTTCACCTGCTTGATCTTATAAAATGTCAATCATTGAGGGGACATTAGAATGCACAGAATGAATATTGCTCTTCTGCACTACTCCTCTCCGCCTGTTGTTGGAGGTGTGGAGGAAATAATCAGGCAGCAGGCTTTGCTTTTCAGCCGCAATTTCAATAATGTCAAGATATTTGCAGGAACCGGAGGTCAGTTTGCCAGACATATACCTGTGGAAATTAACCCACTCCTTGGTTCGCAGGAAAAAACAGTGGAAATGTCGGTAAAAATGTCTCTTCAGGGTGAAAAAGAGTTATTTTACAATCTGAAGGAAAAAATTAAGCATTATCTGCTAAAAAGTCTGGAACCCTTTGATATCTTAATCGCTCACAACGTTCTTACTATGCGTTACAATCTGCCGTTGACATACGCAATACATGAAATTGCTGAAAAGCATGACACGGAAGTTGTAAGCTGGAATCACGACTGTTTATTTTTTTACAACAATCTGGATAAAACATTCAACCATGGCATTTATGAGATACTCCGGCAGTTTAACAATCAAATCACTTATGTTGCAGTTTCCGAAAGCAGAAAAGATGACTTTGAAAAGCTTTACGGCCAAGATGACTGTGTAACAGTAATACCTAATGGCATTGACCCAAAAAGCTTTTACGAGCTGGATGATTCTTCTGTTAAAATTATTGATGAACGAAACCTGTTGCAGGCCGATTTTATTATGGTGCAGCCGTCAAGACTTCATCCGAGAAAAAATATCGAGTTTTCAATAAAAGTTACGGCAGAATTGATAAAAAAAGGTTTGGACGCAATTTTAATTGTTACAGGGGCTTTTGATCCCCACGAAGAAGGAACAAGAAGATATTATAACAATTTAAAACAGATGATAAAAGATTTTAACGTTGAAAATAACGTGATAATTCTTGCCGAATACCAGCTTAATTCAGGTGAAGTTATAAATTCAAACAGACTTAACATCAGAGATCTCTATCTAATTTCCGATATACTTTTTCTTCCCAGTTTTCACGAAGGCTTCGGTATTCCTCTGCTGGAAGCGGGCATGATAAAGCTGCCTGTTGTTTGCTCGGATATACCGCCTTTCAGAAAAATAGGAGGAGACAATGTTACCTATTTCCAGCTGGAGGAAAAACCGGAAGATGTAGCGGAAAAAATCATTGAATTCTTAAAAGCTTCATCCACCGGAAGCTTTTTTCGGAATGTTATCAAGAACTATAGTTGGGATAATATTTTTGAGAAAAACCTTCAGCCTTTTCTTTCACATCTTTATGATAAAAAATACAAAAAAACTCTTGATAATTATTAACGTTTTATTATATTAATCATTGAAAATAAAGATAATAATTTGCCCGGCTATTCAAACGCTTCTTCCCTCCTCCCCTCTTGAAGCAATTAGCCGGGATTTTTTATGTTTTGATCATAAAAAAATATAGGTATGCCATTTCCAAAAACATAGAAAAGATCATTATTAAAAGATTCTTATATATAAAAATTAAAACAAATTTTGCAAAACAA
>Ga0208153_100053_pt1 | contig 55347 bp, 50 predicted proteins | sample Wag42014_10_18_FD_187331 | JGI IMG/M metagenome (GOLD analysis project Ga0208153, IMG submission 187331) | Deep subsurface shale carbon reservoir microbial communities from Ohio, USA - Utica-2 Time Series 2014_10_18 (SPAdes) (version 2) ... | reverse complement strand
TTAAGAAGGTAAGATCCCTTAAAGATGATAAGGTAGATAGGCCAGAGGTGTAAGTGTAGTAATACATTAAGCTAACTGGTACTAATAGATCGAGGGCTTAATCATTATTTCCTATATGTATCTTTGAATTTACAGTTTTAATTTCAAAGACCAATTAATTTTTAACGCATTTAATTGCTTTTTTTCAGTAGAAAAAAGAACTCGCTTCGCTCAGACAGCTTTTTTCTTTGACCTTCATAAAGCAATGAAAAGCTAAATTAATAAGGTGTGAAATCAAAACAGAAATTTTGTTGGCTTTTCTCAAAGTAAAAAGATCAAGTTCATAAAAGAAAAGAGAACAGAATAAATCAAAATTTTATAGATTTCCGGTGGTAATAGCGGAGGGGCAACACTTGTTCCCATCTCGAACACAAAAGTTAAGTCCTCCAGCGCCTATGGTACTGCATTGGTAACGATGTGGGAGAGTAGGTCGCTGCCGGTCCTTTTTTTATTAAAAAAATGACAGAAAATAATGATAATTTATCAAATTATAAAAAATTGTAAAAAGATTAATTTAGGTTTGGTCCCAAAAAGCCTAAATAAATATCCTTAATTTAAAAATATTTAGAGTTTTGAACCTTAAAATTTAAATTACTCAGTAAAAATAAAATTATATAGTGTGAAAAAGATCTTCCTGAACTATGGGGTGGCTGGTTTTAATCCTTTCAGCAGCTTTTTGAAGTTTGCTGCTGCAACTTTAAAGCCGAACCATATTTTTTGACACACTTCACCCCTGATAGGCATATCATCGACATTGTATTTGCGTCTGAAGACAGAAGGTAGTCCTTCTACACCAGCTCTCTGATTGCATTCTTTAATATATTCTTTTTCACCCATTGTTTTTCTGAGTTTCCCTGTTTCATATTGTTTTTCAGTAAAACTGATTGAGTTATGTTTTTTCTTGGCTTTAATTCTGCATTCTGATTTCAGACTGCAGTCAGTACATTTTTCCTTATCAAAGATAGCATAAAATGAGTTTTTGTCACTGTTTTTTTCCTGATAGTCAGGTTTAATATCATTGGCACAGTTTAGAATATTTTCATAGTCAGAATCAAGATCAAAGTTTTCATAAACAGTCATTTTGTTAGCAGCAGGTTTTTTACCCATTAATTCACCAGGCATGTATTTGATACCAGCTTCAATAGCTTTTTTGGCCAGATCATAGCTGTAGTAAGCACCATCCATAAAAAGTTTAAATGGATTTTCTGGATTATCTTTAACTGCAGGATCATTAATTAATTTATCTAAAGTATCAGCACTAAAACTCTGGTCAGCATAGATATTTGGTTTAAAATCATAGCTTTTAATTACAGAATTATCACCATCAAAAAATTCAACTACATTAGCTGTGTACCCAATATTAGCTTCATATTTCTGTCTGAAGGTCGCATCAGGATCACTGGGATTTTGCAGAATATCAGATCCTAATTCTGTACCATCTTTAGCTTCAATATTATCAGGATCAAGGTCATCAAAATCATCGTCATCATGATCTGTCTGTTCTCCAAGCATTCTTTTTAGAAGCATAAACTCTTCGGTATTAGTAACTTCTTTACCAGCATTAACTGCTGTATCATAAAGAGTTTTAGCATCTTCTAAAAGCTTTTGGAGCTTAGATTTAGTTTCGTCATTTTTGGTACGGTAGATGACATCATTTCTGTGGGACTCTTCAAGATAGACTTCCAGTCCTTCAGGGATAAGGTCTTTAGATGATTTAGAAAGCATTTTGATGAATTTAGCATTAACAGCATAGACCAGTTCTATTCTTGATAATTCTCTGGCAGAGGAAGAAACCATAAAAGAGTCAATTCTTGCTCTGTTACCTTCGATTTCAAGATGCTCTCTAATTAAATCAGCCAGAGATTCTACTTCCTGCTGGATTAGATCTATACCTGTTTCTTTGTAATAGTCTGTTACCCGCTCTCTAAAATTACTGAAAGTATTTTTAGAGATGGGAGGCCTTTTTTCGCTGGTCAATCTTAAAGCATATTGATATTCCATGCTCAGATGAACATTTGCAATTAATCTTTCATCAGTGAGATCAAAGAGTTCTTTAATTACAAGTGAGCTGATAATTATGTTAACAGGAGTATTAGGTCTAGAACCTTTATCACTGTAGAGTACTGCAAAGCGTTCTTCATTTATTGCAGGAAAGATAACTTCCTGGAAAGTATGAGCCCAGGAATTTAAAAGATATTCCTGCAGATATTTGGGTAAATCTTTAAATGAATCGTAAAGACTTAACTGCTGATGACTGTTGGGAACAAACATTTTACCATCCTTTCTTTGATTTCTTAACTTAATTATATCAAAGAAAGCCTGCCATCTAAAGGATTATGGCGGATTAATTAAATTGATTTCAAGATGATAAAAGAATATTTAATTGTTATTATTTGTATATTAAAGAAATTTATTTAGGCTTTTTGGGACCAAACCTAATTTAATTTTGTAAAGTGTTTGACAATTATTATTTTTAATGCTATACTTTATTCACAATCAAATAAAAAGTGTGAGGTTGAGCCGAAGAGAAAACCTTATTGAGATTTAGAGGGGGTAGTTTACCCAATTTTATCTAAATTTCAATAAGGTTTTTTTGTATTTTAAAAGCCTTTTTAAATCTGCAGATTTTATATATAAAGGAGTTGGGTTGTTATGAACAGCAGTTGATTAAGGAGTTAAATAATGGAGGTAAAATTAAATGAATAGGGAAGAATTTCAGAAGGAATATTTAGATAAAGAAAGTTTATTAGGGGAATGTATTGCAGAAGTTATTGGTACAGCGATCTTATTATTTTTTGGAGCTGGTGTTGTTGCTAATTTAGTTCAGGTGGGAGCAGATATAAGCTGGTGGGAATTGTGTGTGCTCTGGGGTTTAGGAGTTACAATGGCAATTTATATTTCAGGAGGAGTCAGTGGAGCTCATATTAATCCTGCTGTTACAGTTGGTTTAGCTTCTGTAGGGGATTTTCCCTGGAGAAAAGTAATTCCATTTATAATCTCTCAGATAATTGGAGCTTTTATTGGAGCAGCTGGAGCTTATTATATTTATGCTGAACAATTTGCAGAAAAAACTACTGGCAATATGACAGTTTTTCACACAATTGCCATGGATAATATTTCAAATCCTAAAGCAATGATAATTGAGTTGATTTTGACAGCCGTTTTATTAATGGGAGTTATGGCAATGACAGAGTCTTTAAATTCAACTGCACCTAAAGGATTAGGAGCGGCAATATCTGTTGGTCTTTTAGTTGCTGCGATTGGTGGAATCGGAGGTTCTTTAACAGGTTTTGCTATTAATCCTGCCCGTGATTTTGGACCTAAATTATTTACTGCTTTAGCGGGCTGGGGTTCAGCACCTTTTACCGCTCATAATTATTATTTCTGGGTTCCAATTGTGGGTCCATTAATTGGAGGAGTACTGGGAGCATTTATTTATAAAACATTTATTAGATCATATCTGCCTGAAGTTCTGCAGAGGGGAGAGGTTAAGGAAGATATGTTAACAGGAGATCTTTTGGATATTCTGAATGAAAAAGAAATAAAAGAGCTAGCTGAATTAGCAAAAAAAGATTGCAACAAAGGATAATTAAATTGCAGCAAGAATTTAACTTTAAGGGAGTTAAAAATTTGTTTTAACATTTTGCTATTAAAAATTAATAAATGGGGGAATATGAAAATGGAAGATTATATTTTAGCAATTGATCAGGGTACTACAAGTTCAAGGGCAATAGTTTTTAATCATGATGGAGATATTGTGAATTCTTCACAGAGAGAATTTACTCAGCATTTTCCGAAACCTGGTTGGGTTGAACATGATCCGGATGAAATTTGGGGTACTACCCTTGCAGTTATGGCAGATGCAATGGGTAGAAAAGATATAAAACCTTCTCAAATTGCTGCTATAGGAATTACAAATCAGAGAGAAACAACAGTTGTCTGGGATGCAGAAACTGGTAAACCTATTCATAATGCAATAGTCTGGCAGGATAGAAGAACAGCCTCAATTTGTGATGATTTAAAAGATCAGGGCTTAGAAGAAAAAATTAAAAATAAAACCGGACTGGTTGTAGACGCTTATTTTTCCGGAACAAAAATAAAATGGCTTCTGGATAATGTTGATGGTGCCAGGGAAAGAGCAGAAAAAGGAGAATTAAGATTTGGAACCATTGACAGTTGGTTAATTTGGAAGTTAACAGGTGGAGAAATTCATGTAACTGATTATACAAATGCCTCCAGAACAATGGTTTATAACATATTTGATTTAGAATGGGATCAGGAAATGCTAGATATTTTAGAAATTCCGGAGTCAATGCTTCCCGAAGTAAAGCAGTCCAGTGAAGTTTATGGAAAAACAGCAGACTATCACTTCTTTGGCCAGAATGTTCCGATAGCTGGAATTGCTGGAGATCAGCAGGCAGCTACTTTTGGTCAGGTATGCTATGAAAAAGGAACTGCAAAAAATACTTATGGTACAGGTTGTTTTATGCTGATGAACACTGGAGAAAAAGCAGTTAAGTCTGAAAATGGTCTTTTAACAACAATTGCTTACGGAGTAGACGGGAAAGTAAATTACGCCTTAGAGGGTTCAATCTTTATTGCAGGAGCGGCTATTCAGTGGCTCAGAGATGAAATGAAGCTGATCGATTCTGCCCCAGAATCAGAAGAGCATGCTCGTAAGGTTGATGACACAGGTGGGGTTTATGTAGTACCAGCCTTTGCAGGACTTGGGGCTCCTTACTGGGATATGTATGCCAGAGGAACAATTGTCGGTCTAACCAGAGGTTCTTCCAGGGATCATATAATTAGAGCTACTCTAGAGTCAATTGCCTATCAGAGCAGGGATGTTTTAGAAGCAATGGAAGCAGATTCTGGAATTGAGCTAAAGAAGATGAGAGTAGATGGGGGAGCGGCAATGAATGACTTTTTGATGCAGTTCCAGGCAGATATTTTAGGTTCTGAGGTGGAAAGACCAGAAATTAATGAGACAACAGCTCTGGGAGCAGCATATCTAGCTGGCTTAGCTGTAGGATACTGGGAAAATAAAGAAGAACTTATTGAGAAGTGGAAAAAAGATAAAGATTTTAAATCGGAAATGTCGGAGGCTAAACGAGAGAAATTATACAGGGGCTGGAAAAAAGCAGTTGAGCGTTCTAAAAATTGGTCAGAGGAATAATTAATATTTAAGCTAAAAACTTAATCACAGCTGGGTTGAAGAGATCCAGCTGTGAAAATTATCAAATTTTTATATTATTTTAGGGGGGAAATTCATTGAATAAAAAATATGATGTGATTATTATTGGAGCTGGAATTTCTGGCTGTGCGGTTGCCTGGAAATTAGCCAGATATAATCTTGATATTTTATTATTGGAGAAGGAAGCAGATGTGGCAACAGGTACTACCAAAGCTAATACAGCAATTATCCATGCAGGTTATAATGCAGATCCTGATAAATTAAAGGGTCATCTAAACGTAAAAGGTAACCAGGGTATTAGAGAAGTAGCAAAAAAGCTAAATATACCATATGAAGAAATAGGATCACTTGTGGTAGGTTTGGAAGATGACAATTTAAGTGTAATTGATGAATTATATGAAAAGGGATTAAAAAATAATGTGCCGAATATGGAGATTGTGGGGAAAGAATGGTTAAGAGAACATGAACCAAACATTTCTCCTAAAGCTGTGAAAGCACTCTGGGCACCAACAGCAGGAGTGATTACTCCCTGGGAAGCTGCTCTGGCAATGGCGCAGAACGCTGTAGCTAATGGAGCGGAAGTTAAACTTGAAACTGCAGTTGAAGATGTAATGACTGAGGATGGAAAAGTAGTTGGTGTTAAAACCAATCAGGGTGATTTTGAGGCGGATTATGTAGTAAATGCAGCAGGTTTATATGCAGATGAAATTGCAAAAATGGTAGGAATTGAGAAGATTAATATTACTCCCCGCAAAGGTGAATATTATATTTATGATCACGCCAAAGACTTTGCAGTAAATCATGTTGTTTTTCCTGTTCCAACCCCGATAAGTAAAGGGATTGTAGTAACTCCAACAGTTGAAAACAATCTCTTGATTGGACCTACTTCTCATAATGTAAAAAGTAAAACTGATCTTGCAACAACCAGAGAAGGTTTAAAAGAAGTTTATGAAGGAGCCAAAAAGCTTTATCCCAGTCTGGATTTAAGAGATACAATCCGAGTTTTTGCCGGGCTAAGAGCAGCAGATGATAGTGAAGACTTTGTGATCGAAGCTGCAGAAAATGTTAAAGGTTTTGTAAATGTTGCTGGTATTCAATCTCCTGGTTTGGCCTCATCAACAGCTATTGCTGATTATACAGCAGAAATTCTTGCTGATGAAGGATTAAAGCTCTCTGAGAAAAAGGATTATATTGAAACCAGGGAAGAACCAGTTAGATTTTATGAAATGACAAATAAAGAAAGAGCAAAAATGGTTGATCAGAATAAAGATTACGGACAGATTATCTGCCGCTGTGAAACTGTTTCCTATAAAGAGATTGTAGATGCAATTAACAGCCCAGTTGGTGCCAGAACAGTAAATGCAGTAAAACGCAGAACCAGAGCTGGAGCTGGAAGATGTCAGGGAGGATTCTGTGGACCAAGGGTAGTAGATATTATAGCTCAGGAGCTTGGAATTGATCCGACTGAAGTTAAACAGGAGGAAGGGAATTCTCAAATTTTAGAATATAAAATTAAAGAATTACTGGGAAGTAAGGTGATGGATAATGCGTAAAGTGAAAAAAGATTTAGTAGTTATTGGTGGCGGTCCAGCTGGACTGGCAGCAGCTAAAACTGCTTATGATGATGGAATTAAAGATGTAATGATCCTCGAAAGAGACTTTGAACTTGGTGGAATTTTACCACAGTGTATTCATAATGGATTTGGTCTGCATCATTTTAAAGAAGAGCTTACCGGCCCCGAATATGCACAGCGTTTTATCAATGATGTTGAAGAAAGAGATATTGAAGTAAAATTGGATACCATGGTTTTAGATGTTACAAAAGAGAGAAAAGTTTATGCAATGAATAAAAAAGAAGGTTTTCTGGAAATAGAGGCTAAAGCAGTTGTCTTAGCAATGGGCTGTCGGGAAAGAACTTCTGGTGCTATTGGAATTCCAGGCACAAGACCGGCTGGAGTATTAACTGCTGGAACAGCTCAGCGTTATACAAATATTGAAGGATTTGTTCCGGGAAAAGAGGTAGTAATTCTCGGCTCAGGGGATATTGGATTAATTATGGCCCGAAGGATGAAATTAGAGGGTGCTGATGTGAAAGCAGTCTGTGAACTACTTCCTTATACTGGTGGATTGACCAGAAACGTTGTTCAGTGTCTGGAAGACTATGATATCCCACTGATGCTTAATCATACAGTAACTGCAATTAAAGGTGAAGGAAGATTAGAAGCTGTTGAAATTTCTGAGGTAGATGAAAATCTTAAACCTATTCCAGAAACTGCTAAAACAATTAAAGCAGATACTCTACTTTTATCTGTTGGTTTGATTCCTGAAAATGAACTTTCCAAAAAGGCTGATGTAGTTCTTGATGATCGGACAGGTGGCCCAATTGTAAACGAAGGTCGAGAAACAAATATCGAAGGAATTTTTGCCTGTGGTAATGTACTTCATGTTCATGATTTAGTTGACTGGGTTACCGAAGAGTCTCAGATTGCAGGAAAACATGCAGCTAAATATATCAAAGATAATTATGAAAAAACCGGAAGGTGTGCAGAAGTAAAAGCAGGTAAAAATGTAAGTTATGTTATTCCACAAAAAATTGAACTTGAGGCTGGAGATCGCAAACGCATTCCCTTATATATGAGAGTGTCAACTCCTTTAACAGCTGTTGATATAAATCTTTATGCAGACGGTGAGAAGTTATATTCTTTCTCTGAACCCTTTGCAAAGCCTGGAGAAATGATCAGTGTACCACTTGCGCAAAAAACTCTTGATGATTTAGGTAATTTAGATGAAATAAAGGTTGATATTATCGAAAAGGAGGGAAATTAAATGATTGAAACAAAAACCCTCACCTGTGTAGCCTGTCCTAAAGGCTGTGAAGTAACAGTTGAGTACGAAGGTAATGAGATAATTGAAATTAAAGGAAATGCCTGTCCTCAGGGACAGAGCTATGCTGAAGAAGAAATAGTAGCGCCAACCAGGATTTTACCAACCACAATTAAAGTTAAAAATGGAGCCTTAGCTCTCTGTCCTGTAAAAACCACAAAACAGATTCCACTAGAAAATATGTTTGAGGCAATGGAGATTATAGGAAATAAGGTAATTGAGGCCCCAATAAGTATGGGGGATGTTTTTATAGAAAATATTTTAGATACGGGAGCCGATATTGTAGCAACTAGAGATATGCCAGCAGAAATTAAATAAGAGTATTTTTATTGATACCAGAAGGTTTTCATTTAATCTTCTGGTATTTTCCTATTATTTTATTAATTAATCTCTATAAATAAGCAGGATTTTAGCTTTTTAAATCAAATTATATTATAGAGGGTTCAAATTAATAAACAAATATAAATAATAGGGGATGTTGCTTGTGCTCAAAAATATGGATTTAAAATGGAAGATAAGCATTATTTTAACAATAATTGTAATAGCGGTTATGTCTGCAGTTTCATTTTTTACTTATAGTTATACTCAGACTATAATGTCAAATCAGATTGACCAGAGAATTGATTTAATCAGGCAGAATCAGAGAGAAGAAATACTAAGTAACTTAAACCGACTCAAAGAACGAACTGATTATTTTGCCAGTTTTGAGGATGTCTACAATCTGGTTAATATGAGTAATTATTATGTTGAGGACGGAGAATTAATTGATCTAGCTGGTGGTGGCTGGTTGAGTACTTTTACAAATAGAGCTAATTTGCTGAAGGATAATAATCGAATGTTTGATGAAACTCAATTTTCCTATGTTACAACAGCAGATGGTATAGTTTTAGTTGATTCAAGGATAGAAGGGGAAAATAATATTTATGATTATGCTGGAAAAGCAATGCCGGAAGATCAGTTTAAGAATATCTCCAGTGAAGAAGTACATATTATAAATGGGGAACCTCATGTATTATTTGGATCTGAGATTAAAAAAGAAACAGCTGAAGGAGAAGAAGTAATAGGTTATTATGTAATGGCCACAAATCTTGAAGTTTTTTACAGTGAGACTCTGGAATCACTGGAGAATGTTTCTGCTTTCAGCCTTGTAAATAATAATGGGTATATTTTGAGTAGTTTTGATAAATCACTAATGGGATCAAAGATTGAAGATCAGTGGTTTACAGAACAGATTAACAGTCAGCAGGAATCTGCAGTTAGAGTAGGTGATAGTAGAACACAGTATTTTGATCAGATTAGTGAAAAATATGGTATTTATATGGCGATTGATGTGCCTCAGGAAGTAATTAATGGTCCAGTTAATAATATTAGAAATATAATATTAATTATTGCTCTTATTGGAGTAGTTATTTTATTTGTAGCAAATTATTTACTATTAAACTGGCAGTTAAGACCTCTAAAAACTTTAATTGAGGCCTTTAATAAGCTGGCTTCAGGTAATTTAAATAATGAAGTGTTGTTAAATGAGAGTACTGATAAGGATGATGAGATAGGGAAGTTGAGTAAAGCTTTTAATAATATGGTTCAAGAGTTCAAAAAAGTTATTCTAAATATAAATCAGGCATCAGATGAGGTAGAAGAATCTTCAAGTTATCTAAAAGAAGTTTCAACAGAAGTTGGAGATGTTTCAACTCAGGTCGCTCAATCAATTAATGATGTTGCTTCTGGTGCAGATGATCAGGCGGCAAGTGTTGATAATATTAATCAACAGATTAAAACTCTGGCAGCTGATATTGATAAATTAAAAGAGTCAAATCAGGAAGTGGAATCACTTGCTGAAGAGATGGAAACAGCTGCTGCAGGTGGAAAGACAGAAATGGATAGAGTCAGCAGTCAGATGGCAAAGATTAGAAATGCTATTCAGGAAGTCGCTTCTGGAATCTCAAATTTAGAAACTATATCCAATGAAATAGATGAGATTTTAAATATTATAAATAACATTGCTGAGCAGACGAATTTACTTGCTTTAAATGCTGCAATCGAGGCGGCAAGAGCTGGAGAAGCAGGGCGAGGGTTTTCTGTAGTAGCTGATGAGATCAGAGAACTGGCGGAAGAATCAGTTAATTCAGCTGGAGAAATCAGGAAACTTGTAGAAGATGTAAAAGTGGAAACTCAAACTGCAAGCTCTAGGATGGATGATGGGCTTGAAGAAATTAAGAATGGAGAAAATGTTGTCAGCAGTGCTGAAGATTCTTTTGCTGACATAGAAAATAAAATTAAAAATGCTTCTACAGGTATAGAGTCTTCAATTAAAATAGTAGCAGACGTGGATAGCTATACTGAAAAAATTGTGCGGGAAGTCGGAGAAATTGCAAGTATTTCTGAGGAAACTTCTGCTAATACTGAAGAGGTAGCAGCAGCCAGTCAGGAACAAAATGCTTCAATTGAGGAAATCACTTCACTCGCGGACTCTTTAGCTGATATGGCATCAAATTTAAATCAACTGGTAAATCGATTTGATTTAAGTTCATAAATTAATTATTAAATGCTCCCGGTCAGCTGACTGGGAGTTTTCTTAAGGGAGGAAAATATTTGAAACATTTAGCTGGTTATTTTACAAAATACCCCATCATTCCGGCTGTACGTAAAATTAAAGATCTGAAGCGGGCAATGGATATTAAGGAGTCAGTTTTAATTTTTTTACTAACTGGTTCAATTTTTGATCTTAAAAAATCAATGAAAATGGCACACTCTAAAGATAAAATTTTAATGGTAAATATTGACCTTGTTAGTGGGATTGCTCACGATAAAGAGGGAATTAAATATCTGGCAGATAATGATTTGTGTGATGGAATAATTTCTACAAAAGGATATTTAATTAAAGAAGCCTCCAAGCATGGTTTAATGACAATCCAAAGAGTTTTTTTACTGGACTCAGCCTCTCTAATTAGTGCGGAAAAATCGCTTAACCCGAGAGCTGTTGATGCGGTTGAAATTTTGCCGGGAATTGCAGCCCCCTATTTTATCGAAAAACAAAAAAATAGTAAATATGAATACCCTGTAATTGCAGGTGGTTTAATCAAGAGTAAAAAAGAGGTTATTGAGTTAAAAGAAAAAGGTGTTTTTGCAGTCTCAACAAGTGATTATCAGTTATGGAATTTCAATTAGGAGGGGTGGTGTAGATGGGTAAAAAATTAATTAATGATCCCGAAAAGGTTGTGCAGGAGATGATTGAAGGGATAGTAATGGCCAGTAATCAGCGCCTGGAAAAACTGGATGGATATAATATTATTGTTAGAAAAGATGCTCCCATAGAAAAAGTTGCTTTGATCAGTGGGGGTGGCAGTGGCCATGAGCCAGCTCATGCAGCCTATGTTGGAGAAGGAATGCTTGATGCTGCTGTTGCTGGAGATGTTTTCACATCTCCTACTCCGGATGCTATTTTTGAGGCAGTGAAGGCAGTTGACAGCGGTAATGGCGTTCTTCTAATTATTAAAAATTACACTGGAGACTTAATGAATTTTGAAATGGCTGCTGAAATGGCTGAAGCAGAGGGAATAGAAGTTGATCAGGTTGTTGTTAATGATGATGTAGCAGTAGAAGACAGTCTTTATACAACAGGAAGGCGTGGGGTGGCTGGAACTGTCTTTGTTCATAAAATTGCTGGCGCAAAATCAGCTCAGGGGGCTGCACTTAAAGAAGTTAAGCGAACTGCAGAAAAGGTTATTAAAAATGTAAGAACAAAGGGAGTTGCTATCAATCCCTGTCAACTTCCAGCTGCAGAAAAAAGTACTTTTAGTCTGGCTGAAGATGAGATGGAAATGGGGATTGGGATCCATGGTGAACCCGGGACTGAAAAAATGAAAATAAAGAAAGTGGATCAGATTGTTGACTCTTTACTGGAAGATATTCTAATTGATTTAAAAGTGAAATCAGATGACAGAGTCGCCCTAATGGTAAATGGTATGGGGGGAACTCCACTAATGGAGCTTTACATCGCAAATAGAAGAGCAAATCAATTTTTAGAGAGTAAAGGGGTAGAAATTTACAAAAACTATGTGGGAGAATTTATGACTTCGCTTGAGATGGAAGGTCTTTCCTTAACAATTTTAAAATTAGACGAGGATTTAATTGATTTATTAACAGCAGAAACTGAAATTAACTTATTAAAATAGAATTGGGGTAAAGATATGGCTAGAAAAACAAAAGAGCTTTTTTTAAAAACGGCAGATGTAATAATCGAAAATAAAAGTTACTTAACCGAACTGGATGCAGCTATTGGTGATGGGGACCATGGAGTTAATCTTGCCAGAGGTTTTAAAAAACTGAAAGAAAAACTTGAGACCGAAAGTTTCGAAAGTAGAAGTGAATTATTTAAATTAACTGCAATGACTCTTATATCTAATGTTGGTGGAGCTTCAGGTCCACTGTATGGCACAGCTTTTTTAAATATTTCTAAGGTTATTTCAGAATATGAACTCAGCCTGGATGATTTAATAGAAGTTTCCGAAGAAGCTATTGCCGGGATTCAAAAAAGAGGTAAGGCAGAAGCAGGAGAAAAAACAATGCTGGATACTATTATTCCCGCAGCAGAATCTCTAAAAAATAGTCGTGCAAATAATCTTGATTTAAATACAGCTTTAAATAATTGTCTTAAGGCAGCAGCAGAAGGAATGGAAAACACAGTTGAAATGCAGGCTACAAAGGGTAGAGCAAGTTATCTTGGAGAAAGAAGTATAGGTCACCAGGATCCTGGAGCTACTTCCGCTTATTTAATGATTAAAACTTTTATAGAAAATTTTTTAAAATAATAATTTGAGGTGTAGACATGGTCAATATTTTAATAATATCCCACAGTTTTAAAATAGCTGAAGGTACTAAAGAACTGGCTGAAGAGATGAAGCAGGCTGATATTGATATTCAGATAGCTGGAGGAACCAGTGGTGGAAAGCTTGGAACTGATGCTGATTTGATTCAGGAAAAATTAGAAAGTATGGATTCAGAGGATGGTATTGTAGTTCTGGCTGATCTTGGGAGTGCGGTAATGAGTTTTAAGATGGTAAAAGAATGGCTGCCAGAACTAAAACAAAAGAAGATCAAGTTGGCTGATGCTCCTCTTGTAGAAGGGGCAGTTTTAGGTGCTGTTGAAGCAAGTTTGGGCAAAACACTGGATGAAGTACTGGCGGCAATCGAAAAAAAATCGATCATAAATAAAAATAATTTGTAAAAAAGGATGAAATTTAGGTAAGATTTATGTTAAAATATATAAATGAGTAGTATTAATAAAAAATTTTGAAAGGATGATCAGATTGGTAGAAGAAAAGAAGGTTATAATCACTAATAAGACCGGTCTGCACGCCCGGCCTGCAGCTCAATTTGTGCAGAAAGCAGGTAAATTTGATTCAAAAATTGAAATAGTTTTTGAAGAAAAAGAGGTTAATGCAAAGAGTATTATGGGTGTAATGAGCCTGGGAGTAGGAAAAGGAAATGAAATTACTGTTAGAGCAGATGGTGCTGATGCCGATAAAGCAGTAAAAGAACTTGTTGATTTCATTGAGGTTGAAATGGCAAAGGAGGACGAATAGTGATTTTATTGGAAGGAATTGCTGCTTCCCCTGGTATTGCTATTGGAAAATCATTACTCAAACTAGAGAAAGAAATTGAAATTGATAAAGAGAATATTGCTGATGAACAGGTAGAGCAGGAAATTGAGAAGTTACATGATGCTCTAACTGAATCAAAAAAACAACTAGAACAGCTGAAAGAAGAAACTGCTGAAAAACTCGGTGAGGAAAAGGCAGAAATCTTTGCTGCTCATCTGATGATTTTAGATGACCCCGAGGTAATTCCTGCATTCGAAAATAAGATCAAAGATAATAAGCTGAATGCAGCTGCAGCGGTAAAAGAAGTTATTGACGAATTTGCGGCAATGTTTGCAGCAATGGATGACGAATACTTGAGAGAACGTGGTTCTGATATCAAAGATGTTGGTATGAGAGTTATTAAAAATTTACTTGGTATTGAAGATATAGCTGATAAAATGGACGACGAAGTTATTATAATTGCTGAGGATCTGACACCTTCTGATACAGCTCAGCTGGATACCGATAAGGTTTTAGCTTTTGTAACTAAGGAAGGTTCTAGAACATCTCACTCAGCTATTATGGCCCGCTCGCTGGGGATTCCTTCAGTTGTAGGAGTTGGCAGTGAGTTAATTGAAAAGGCTGAGAATGGAATGGAAATTATTGTAGATGGAAATAGCGGTAATATTTACTTTAACCCTGATCAATCTACACTGGACGAATATGAAGTTAAATTAGAGGAATATGAAGCTGAACAGGAGAGACTTAAGGCTTTTAAAGATAAAAAAGCAGAAACACAGGATGGTCACCGGGTAGAAGTTGTCGGCAACATGGGTAATCTAAAAGATGTAGATCCTATTCTTGTCAACGGTGGCGAAGGTGTTGGTCTTTTCCGCAGTGAATTCTTATATATGGATCGTGATGAACTTCCAACTGAAGAAGAGCAGTTTAAGGTATATAAAGATGTTGCAGAAAAAATGGGAGATAGACCGGTAGTTATTAGAACTCTTGATGTGGGTGGAGATAAAGAGCTGCCATATTTAGACTTTCCCGAAGAAATGAATCCATTTTTAGGGTATAGAGCCATCAGAGTTTGTCTGGAAAGAGATGACATTTTCAAACCACAGTTGAGAGCTCTCTTAAGAGCTGGTGTTTATGGTAATTTAAAAATCATGTTCCCTATGATCTCTTCTTTAAATGAATTACTTGCTGCTAAGGAAAAAGTTGAAGAAGCGAAAGCAGAACTTAAAGCAGAGGGATTAGAATATAACGAAGACATTGATCTGGGAATGATGATTGAGATTCCAGCAGCTGTTATGATTGCTGATAAATTAGCCAGTGAGGTTGATTTCTTCAGTATCGGAACTAATGATTTAATTCAGTATACTGTTGCTGTAGATAGGATGAATGAGCGGATTGCTGAAATGCATACTCCATATCACCCTGCAGTACTGAGGTTGATTAAAAAGACTATTGAAGCAGCTCATGCAGAAGATATCTGGGTTGGTATGTGTGGAGAAGCAGCTGGAGAAGAATTATTACTTCCGTTTTTACTTGGAGCTGGACTTGATGAGTTCAGTATGAGTGCTGTTTCAATTCTGAAAATAAAAGAGATTTTAACTAAGTGGACTCTTGCAGAGGCAGAGGAAGTAAGCAAAGAGGTACTTAATCTGGGAACAGTTTCTGAAGTAAAAGATTATTTAAATAAGATAAAAAAATAATCAAATGCTGGTAAATTGAATATTAATATTTAAATAACCCGGACGGCTCTTGCTGTCCGGTTTCTTTTAAACTTTTACTGATTTTAAATGATATAGTTAGAGGTGTTTTGATGAGCAAAAAAACAGAAGAATTTAATCAATTTCGTCAAAAAATGAATGACATAATTTTGGATGAAGGTAATTTAGATACAAAAAGATTTTTTAATCTTGACCATAAAGTATATCAGAATGGAAAACTACCTGCTAAAACTAAAGAATTACTTGGACTTGTTTCTTCAATGGTATTAAGGTGTGATGACTGTATCACATACCATATTATAGAATCCTATCAGGCCGGTTGGACGAAGGCAGAAATTTATGAAGCGATGAATGTTGCCCTGATAGTTGGTGGCTCAATTGTTATTCCCCATATGAGGAGGGCAGCTGAACTTTTAGAAGAGCTGGAAAAAAATAATAAGCCTCAAAATGATAATGATGTTTCTGAGAGTGGGGAAGACATGAATTTAGATAATTATCAAGAATTAAAAATCTATACAGATGGAGCCTGTCTTGGTAATCCAGGCCCAGGGGGATATGCAGCAGTTATTTTAAATTCAGATTTAAAAAAATTAAAAACTATCTCCGGAGCAGAAAGAGATTCTACAAATAATCGGATGGAATTAAAGGCAGTAATTGAAGCTTTAAAAATTATTCCGGAAAATAAAAAAATTGAACTTCACAGTGATTCCAGTTATGTTTTAAATGGTTTATCAAGCTGGGTTGAAGCCTGGAAGAAAAATGGTTGGAAAACCTCAAGCAAAAATGCAGTTGCCAATCAAGATTTATGGCAGGAACTGGATGAGCTTAGTTCAAAATTTGAATTGAGTTATCAGAAAGTTAAAGGTCACAGTGGTGACCAATATAATGAGGAAGTTGATAGTCTGGCAAAAAAAGAAGCAGAAAAAATTTAATTTTTCTGCTGACATTTTGGACAGATACCGCTAAACTCTAAACGATGAGAATGAGCGATAAATTCTGTTTCCGTATTTATTTTATTATTTAAATCTGAACTTAAATCAAGATCTAAATCATAAACTCCACCACATTTTTCACAGCGGAAATGATAATGATGATCAGGATTACCATCATAGCGGCTGTGGTTGCTTCCGTAATCTAAAACATTTATTTTACCGTGTTCTGCTAAAACATTTAAATTACGATAAACAGTTCCCAGACTGATATTGGGTATTTCCTCTCTTACTTTTTCATATATCCAGTCAGCAGTAGGGTGAGATTTCGTGCTCTTTAAAACTCTCAATATTGCCTTACGCTGTTTTGTCATTCTAGTTTTCTTGCTCATCTTATTCCTCCTAAACTTAATTAATAATCATTATTATCTATAGTTTAATTTTAGCAGATATTATTTGGATATTCAAGTAAAATTTATTATATATAAAAAGGGTGATAATATTGACAAAGAAAAAAGAAAAAAGGATATTAACTGGAGACAGGCCCACTGGTAAATTGCATTTGGGCCATTATGTTGGTAGTTTGCAGAATCGAGTTGAACTACAGGATAAATATGACACATTTTTAATAATTGCTGATGTCCAGGCTTTAACTACAAATTTTGATAAACCTGAGAAGTTGAGTGAGGATGTAAGACAGGTTGCGAGGGATTATTTAGCTGCTGGTATTGATCCGGAAAAAACAACTATTTTTGTACAGTCACTTGTTCCAGAGATTGCCGAACTAACTGTTTTTTATTCAATGATAGTTACAGTAAATCAGCTGCGTCATAATCCAACAATTAAATCTGAGGCTGAGCAGTATGGTTATAAGGAAATGTCATATGGATTTTTAGGTTACCCGGTCAGCCAGGCTGCAGACATTACTTTCTGTCAGGCTAATCTGGTTCCAGTTGGTGAGGATCAAATTCCTCATATTGAACAGACTAGAAAAATAGTGCGCAAATTTAACAATATGTATGGAGAAGTTTTCCCAGAACCGGAGGCATTAATCAGTGATTTCCCAAGATTAATGGGGCTTGACGGCAAAAATAAAATGAGTAAGAGTTTAAATAACGCAATTTATTTAAGTGACAGCAAGGATGAAGTACAGCAAAAAATAATGCAGGCGAAAACTGACCCTGCCAGAATTCATAAAGATGATCCCGGTCATCCAGAAGTTTGTACTGTTTACCATTATCATCAGGCATTTAATAGTGAAGAGTCCGATGAGATTGCAGAAAAATGCAGAGCAGGGACAATTGGCTGTGTGGCCTGTAAAAAACGACTGGCTGAAAAATTAAATGCTTTTCTGGCTCCAATGCGGGAAAGAAGAAAGAAGTATCTCGAAAACCCAGAACTTGTTGACAGGATTTTAATGGAAGGTACTGAAAAAGCAAGAGAAGAAGCTCAAAAAACAATGGAAAAAGTTAGAGAAGTCATGAAAATCGATTACTTTAAAAAGTAAATTTGGAGGGGGATTTTATTGTTGGAATCAAAGATAAATATTGCCCTGTTTTTTGGCGGGAGATCAGCTGAACATGAAGTTTCACTGCTTTCTGCTCGCTCTATTTTTCAGGCCTTTGACCAGGAAAAATATAATATTTTTCCGGTTGCCATTAGCAAAAATGGATTTTTTAGATCACTAGATATTTCAAAAAAGATCTTATTTAGTGATTTAAAATCAGTTCCCGAAGTAAATAGAGATAATATTTTACCTCAAGAAATATTAAAACTTTTAGAAAAAGAAATTGATCTGGTTTTTCCAGTTCTGCATGGACCTTTTGGTGAAGACGGTAAAATTCAGGGTTTTTTAGATGTTTTAAATATACAATATGTTGGTTGTGATTTAAAAGCTTCGGCAGTAGGAATGGATAAAGCAGTTATGAAACAAATTTTTGCTTATAATAATATTCCACAGAGTAAATTTGAAATTTTGAAAAAGGCTGAATATGAAATTAAAGATGTGGCTCAATTTTTTGGGAATCTGGCTGAAAGTTTGGGGCTGCCGTTTTTTATTAAACCGGCTAATATGGGATCAAGTATAGGCATCAGCAGAGTTAATGATTTAGCTTCTTTTAAAAAGGGGATTGCTGAGGCTTTTAAATATGATAAAAAATTGATTTTAGAAAGCAGTGTTGAGGGTCGGGAAATCGAATCTGCCGTACTGGGGACTGGTGCTGAGCTTAAAGTATCGGCTGCTGGTGAAATTATTTCTACCCATGATTTTTATGATTATCAGGCTAAATATGAAGATCAGAGTACAGAGTTGATTATTCCAGCTGATATTTCAGCAGCCAGTAGAGAAAAAATTAAAGAGTTATCAGCCCGAGCTTTTCGTGCTGTTGATGCAGAAGGGATTTCACGTCTTGATTTTTTTGTTAATGAGAAAAATGATGAAATTTTGGTTAATGAAATCAATACAATGCCGGGTTTTACAAAGTTCAGCATGTATCCCTTGCTCTTTAAAGAAAGTGGAATTAGTTATTCTGAACTTTTAGATAAACTGGTAGAGCTTGCTTTAAAAAAGGACAACTAAATGGATAAACTTCAGATATTACATGCAGACATGGATGCTTTTTTTTCAGCTGTTGAACAGCGAGAAAATCCTGAGCTTCAGGGTAAGGCTGTAATCGTTGGTGGTGTAAACTTAAGTAACCGCGGAGTTGTTTCTACTGCTTCCTATGAAGCCAGGAAATTTGGAGTACATTCTGCAATGCCGATTGCTCAGGCAAAAAAACTCTGTCCGGATGGAATTTATCTACCAGCCAGACACGGGCTTTATAAAGCTGCTTCAAAAGAAGTTTTTTCAATTTTAAAGAGATATACTCCGCTAGTTGAAAAACTTTCTATTGATGAGGCTTTTCTGGATGTTAGAGGCTGTGAAAGATTATACGGTAATCCTGTAGAAATAGCTGAAAAAATTAAAATAGAAGTGAAAAAGAAAACAGATCTAACAATTTCTGTTGGTGTATCTGTTAACAAGTTTTTAGCCAAACTGGCTTCCGACTTTGATAAGCCTGATGGACTGACAGTAATTAGAAAAAAAGATATTAAAAGTTTTATGCGCCACCTGGATATTGATAAAATCTGGGGAGTGGGTGATGTTTTTGCTGCTAAACTTGCCGAAAAAAATATTTACAAAGCAGGTGATATATGGCCATATTCTCTAGAAGAACTAAAAAATAATTATGGCAAAGCAGGTGTAAAGCTATTTTTTCTATCACGGGGTATAGACAACAGAGATGTAAAAAGTAGGAGTGAAATTAAATCAGTCAGCCACGAAGAGACTTTTGCTGATAATATAAGTGATCAGGATAAGCTTTTTGCATATTTATTTAAAATGAGCGAAAAAGTATCTTTTCGCCTCCACAGTAATTCACTTAAGGGTACAACTGTGTTTATCAAGGTAAGATATTCAGACTTCAGCACTTACAGCAGGCAGCAATCTCTTAAAGTTGCCATAAACAGCAGTGAAGAAATTTATCAGCGAGCAAAAGAATTATTAATGCAAAATGATTTATTAACTAAGCCTCTTCGCTTACTTGGTTTGGGAGTTTCAAATTTATGCCAGGAGGGTCAGGAACAGCTAAATTTATTTACAGATGAAAATGGGGATCAGCTTGACCAAACTATTGATCAATTAAAGAGAAAATATGGGTTTGATAAAATTTCGCGGGCTAGAAAACTTTATTTAAATAATGATGATTAATTACCCACCATTTGGTGGGTTTTTTCTATTTTATCAGTAATTATTTTCAAATGGTAAAAATTTATAATTTTTTTTGAGAAATATAAAGGAGTTTTCTCTTCGATGTAGAATAAATTTATTAAGTGGTGGAAAGTGGAGCAAAAGGGTGGAAAGTGGGAAGTGATATTATGTTTATGGGAGAATACACTCACAATATGGATAAAAAAGGACGTTTAATTATTCCTTCTAAGCTCAGAGATGACCTGAGTGAGCAGTTTGTCATCACCAGAGGACTTGATAACTGTTTATTTTTATATCCAATGGATGAGTGGAAAGAATTAGAAAAAAAATTAACTTCCCTCCCGATGACCAGTAAAAACGCCCGTAATTTTGTCCGCTTTTTCTTTTCAGGAGCCAACGAATGTGAATTAGATAAACAGGGAAGAGTTTCCCTTCCAATAAATTTAAGAGACTATGCAGATTTTGAACATGAAATTGTGATAATTGGTCTGGCAAATCGAATCGAACTCTGGGCCAAAGAAAAATGGGACAGCTACATGGATGATGTAGAAGATTCTTATGAAGACATTGCAGACGCAATGGAAGAACTTGGAATCTAGAAAGGATAAATATGGATTTTGAACATCAGGCAGTATTGTTAAACGAAGCAGTTGAATATTTAAAAATAAAAGAAGAGGGGATTTACCTGGATGGGACTCTGGGTAGAGCCGGCCACAGTTCAGAAATTTTGAAAAATCTTTCTGAACAGGGAAAATTAATAGCAGTTGATCGAGATACTGCTGCTATTAAAGCGGTCAGAGATAAATTTCCAAATGAAAAGAGACTTGTTTTAGAACATTCTAATTTTCAAGATTTTGATCGGGTTTTTGCCAAACTGGGGATTGAAGCTGTTGACGGGATGCTTTTTGATTTAGGAGTTTCTTCTCCTCAGCTGGATAATCCGGAGCGCGGGTTTAGTTATCAAAAGGATGGTCCACTTGATATGAGAATGAACCCGGAGCAGAAATTAACGGCAAAAGATATTGTGAATAATTATTCTAAAGAGCAGTTAGAAAAAATAATTTCGGAATATGGAGAAGAAAATTGGGCTGCCAGAATAGCAGAATTTATTGTAAAAATGAGGAAAGAAAATGAAATTAATACTACCGCTGATCTTGTGGAAGTTATTAAAGCTGCTATTCCAAAGGCTGTCAGGAGAAGTGGTGGACACCCTGCCCGCAGAACTTTTCAGGCTTTAAGAATTGAAACTAATAATGAGTTAGAACAGTTAAAAAATTTAATTGATAAGGCAGTTTCTTATTTAAACCCAGGTGGTAGATTGGTAATAATTACTTTTCATTCCCTGGAAGACCGAATAGTAAAACACAAATTTAGAGATCTGGCAAATGACTGTACCTGTCCACCTGATTTTCCAATCTGTGTTTGTGACAAAAAAGCGGAAGTAAAAGTTATAACCAGAAGTCCGGTTCAGGCTTCTAAAACTGAAAAAGAAGCAAATCCACGTTCACGCAGTGCGAAAATGAGAGTAGCTGAGAAGATTTAACTAATAAAAGGGGGTAGTAAAATGTATCAGGGTCAGGATTATATAAATTTGGCTTCAGAAAGCAATTATCTAAATGAATCATCCTATAATTTTACTAATGTTAAAAAACAGGCCTTCACAATATTATACATATTTATGCTGGTTTTTATAAGTATTTCAATTTTGTTATATGTTTCTCAAATATTAAATATCAATCATAGTAGTTCTAGACTACTGGAACTGGAAGATAGATTGGAAGTAGTTAGGTCAAAAAATGAAAGGTTGGAAGTGAAACTTGCCAGTAAAACTTCTCTGGCGCGGGTGGAAAGAATTGCCAAAAATGAATTGAATATGGTATATGCCAGTGAAAAAGAAACACTTGTCTATAATAATAAAATTAATAGAGAAGAAAAATTTATGGCAGATATTCCAAAAGAAAAGTTTTTCTTAGCGCAAATTTATGATAAAATAGTAAAAGAAGTTACTACCGTTCAGGCTGAATCACTTGAGTAGGAGGATTAAATTTGCAGCAATTTGAAGAAAGTAAAAAAAATAGAATAATATTCTATTTCGCAATAATATTTATACTTTTTATTATTCTGGCACTTAGGCTTGTCTGGATTCAGGTAATTAATAGTGCTGAATATGAGCACAAAGCCTTAAATCAGAGAATAAAGGAGTTTGTGGTTAACTCAGAAAGAGGAATAATCTATGATAATACCGGCAGGAAACTTGCAGTCAGCCTACCAGCTAAGACTGTAGTTGCTCTGCCGGATAATATTATTAATCCCAATAAAACAGCTGCAGAACTGACTGAGCTGCTGGATATTAGTTATAATACAATTTATAGAAGGATTACCTCAGATGCTGCTGCAATTTTTTTACAGAGAAAAGTTAGTAATGAGTTGTATAAGCAGATTGAAGCAAAAAACTTAAAGGGAATTACATTTACTGAAGAAAGTAAAAGATATTATCCAGCGGGAAAACTTGCTTCTCATATAATTGGGTTTACGGGTGTGGATAATAATGGTCTAAGTGGCCTGGAGTTATCTTATAATAATTATTTAAGCGGTAAAGCAGGGAAAATGATCATCGAAAGAGATGCTCAGGGTAAAACTATTCCCAATGGGGTTCGAGAAGCTGTACCTGGGAGAGACGGATATAATGTTCATCTAACAATAGACGAAGTAATTCAATATATGGCAGAAAAAGAACTGAAAAATGCTGCTGAGAAGTTTGATTTTTCTGGTGGCTCAGTAATAGTTATGGACTCATCCAATGGTGATCTACTTGCTATGGCAAATACCCCTCTTTATAATCCAAATCAGTTTGAGGATTATCCAGAAAAAAGTTGGCGTAATCGAGCGATCAGTGATGTTTTTGAACCTGGATCAACTTTTAAGATCATAACGGCAGCAGCTGCTTTAGAAGAGGGAGTAATAACTGAAAATGATATTTTAACAGACCCTGGACATATCTATGTAGAAAATGAGAAAATTAACTGCTGGAGCAATAGTGGTCATAGAAGTCAGACCTTTGCTGAAGTTGTTAAAAACTCCTGTAATCCCGGTTTTGTAGAAGTTGGACTAAAAATGGATAAAGAAACTTTTTATTCCTACATCAAAGCCTTTGGTTTTGGCGAACAGACTGGAATCCGACTTCCGGCTGAAGCCAGGGGAATTATTCCAGAATATGATAGAATTGGTCCGGTGGAGCTGGCAACTTTTTCTTTTGGTCATGGGATTTCTGTAACACCGATTCAGCTTGCAGCAGCTGTTTCTTCAGTTGCCAACGGAGGAAAATTAATGCAACCCAGGCTTGTTAAAAAAGTGGATACAGGAAGCAGGTCTGAAAATATCATCAACGAACCTCAGATTATTAGACAGGTTATTTCAAAGAGTACTGCAGATAAGACAAAAGAATTATTAAAACAGGTGGTAGAAAGCGGCACCGGTACTCAAGCAGCAATTGAGGGTTACGAAATTGGCGGAAAGACCGGTACAGCCAAACACTATAATGAGGATATTTATGATTCTTCCTTTATTGGAATAGTACCTGCAGGTGATAGGGATTTAGTCGTCCTAACTATTTTATATGATATCAAAGGTGAAACATATTACGGCAGTCAGACAGCTGCTCCTGTTTTTAAAAACCTAACAGCTAATATTTTAAATTATTTAAATATTAAACCTAACACTAAAGATCAATTTTCTTATCAAAACAATGATCAGGAAATTGAGATACCTAATTTAATAGGCGAAAGCTTTTTGAGTGCTGAAAGTAGTTTGAGAGAAAAAGGATTTAATGTTAAACTAATTGGAGATGGAGAGATAGTAAAAGCTCAACTTCCTGTTGCCGGTATAAAAAGCAATTACAATTCTACTGTCTGGCTCTTTAGTAAAAAAGAAGCTAAAGAGGAAATCTTAATTGCAGTACCAGATTTTAGAGGTCTGCAGGGAAATGATGCAGTAAAACTGGCAGAACAAAAAGGTTTAAAAGTTTCATTGTCTGGTTCAGGTAAAGTGATTGGACAATCAGTTTATCCAGGCAGGAGAATTAAAACTACAAATCAAATAAATTTAAAACTCCGTTAGTTTAAAATTGAGATCTGGATTTTGGAGGTTAATAAATATGGAGTTAAAAAAATTACTAAAAAATATAGATTTTGAATTAAAAAAGGGCAGTTTAAACAAAACAATTACTGAATTAAAATATGATTCAAGAGAAGTAGAAAAAGATAATATGTTTATTGCTATCAGTGGTTTTGAAGTGGATGGTCATCAGTTTATCACTCAGGCCATTAAAAATGGGGCCACAGCTATTATAACTGAAAAAGATATTCCTCAATACGAGAGTGGTATTACTTATATTAAAGTGAATAACAGCAGAAAGACTATGGCTGAACTGGGGAAGAATTTTTTTGAAGATCCACTCAGCGAAATTAAACTGGTTGGAATTACTGGAACCAATGGTAAAACAACTACTTCTTATTTATTATATAATATTTTAAAAGAGGCGGCTGGAAAAGCTGCTTTATTTGGAACAATTAAAAATATAATTGGAGATCAGGAACTCGCTTCAAGTAGAACAACTCCAGAATCAATTGATTTATATAGATATTTTGCTCAAATGAGAGAAGAAGGGGTAAAATATGGAGTTATGGAGGTTTCCTCTCATGCTCTGGATTTATATCGGGTTGCAGGAATGAAATTTGAGGCTGCGGTTTTTACCAATATAAGTCCTGAACATTTAGATTATCATAAAACACTGGAAAATTATCGTGAAGTTAAGTCAAGGTTATTTTCTCATCTTTCTCAGGATAAATTTGCAGTAATCAATCTTGATGATTCAAATGCCGATTATATTAAAGAAAAATCTGGCGGCCAGAAGTATTTTTATAGTTTGGATTCTGAAGTTGCTGATTTATATACAAAAGATTTTAAACTTCATCAAAGAGGTATGGAATATAAAAGTGGTGGCAGAATAGAGTCTCTTTTCAAATTAAGACTGGGTGGGATATTTAATATTTATAATTCTCTTGCTTCAATACTGACAGCCAATTTGCTGGGAGTTGAAGCGGTGAGTATAGAAAAAGCTCTGGCTGAGATTGATTCTGTCCCGGGGCGTTTTGAAATTATCAATGCCGGCCAAAATTTTCAAATTGTTGTTGATTACGCCCATACTCCGGATGGAATGAAGAATGTTTTGGAAACTGCTGCGGCCATGGACAAAAACAGATTAATTGTGCTATTTGGTTGTGGTGGTGATCGAGATCGGAGTAAAAGGCCTGCTATGGCCGAATTGGCAGAAAAATATGCAGACTATACAATTGTAAGCAATGATAATCCTCGCAGTGAGGATCCAGAAAAAATATTTACTGAAATCAAATCAGGTTTTAGTGAAAGTTTTGCTGATTACGAAATTATTGCGGATCGAAAACAGGCAATACAAAGAGCAGTTGAAATTGCTGAAGAAGATGATCTTGTCATGCTGCTGGGTAGAGGTCATGAGCAGTATCAAATTTTAAATAATAAAAAAATAGAGCTGGATGACCGTCAGGTAGCATATGAGGCGGTTTCAGCATTGAAAGGGATTTAAATGCAAAATTTAAATTTAGCTGAGATAATTGATTTTTCTGGCGCAGAACTGCTGCAGGGAAATACAGCTGAGATAATTGAAGAAATTGTTATTGACAGCAGAGAAGTTAAAGATAATTATTTGTTTATAGCAATTATTGGTGAAAATCAGGATGGACATCTTTATCTATCAGAGGCAGTGAAAAATGGAGCTGGAGCAGTAATTGTTGATCGGGAAATAGAGGACGATTTTATTAAAGCTTCTGATACAGCCATTTTAAAAGTTGATGATACTACCAGAGCTCTGCAGGATATTGCTCATAATTATAGAAAGTCGTTTGCTGACTTAAAAGTGATTGCTGTTACAGGTAGTGCAGGTAAAACTACTACTAAAGACTTAATTTATTCAGTCTTGAAGCAAAAATACAGCTGTTTAAAAACAGAAGGTAATTATAATAATCATATTGGACTACCTTTAACTCTATTGAGATTAACAGCTGCAGAAGATTTTGCTGTTCTTGAAATGGGGATGAGTGCTCTGGGAGAAATTAAACTGCTGGCAGAAATTGCAGAACCAGATATCGGTATTGTTACAAATGTAGCCGAAGCACATTTAAAGCAGCTGGGAAGTTTAGAAAACATTGCACGAGCAAAAAAAGAGCTGATCGATCAGCTTAAATCTTCAAATAAAGCGATTTTAAATTATGATAATCTTTATACCAGAAAAATGGGAAAAGAAACGACTGCAGAAGTGATATATTTTGGTTTTGAAAAGGGTGCTGATCTGCAGACTTTAGAGTATAATTTTGACAGTAAAAATGAGATTTTAAATTTTAAGATTAGATATAAAAATAAAAATCATTCTTTTAAATTTTATAAAGCTGGAAAACACAATATTTATAATGCAATGGCTGCTGTTATAACCGGTTTAGAGAATGGACTCAGTTCTGCTGAAGTTCAGCAGGGATTAGATCAGGCTGAATTTTCTTCAAACCGAATGGAGTTTATTGAATTAAAATCAGGGGTGAGAATAATTAATGACAGCTATAATGCTAATCCCCTGGCAGTAAAGGCAGCTCTTGATGTTTTAATGGGCCATCAATCTAAGAGAACAATAGCTGTTTTAGCTTCAATGCTGGAGTTGGGAGAGCAAAGTCAGGCTAAACATCGTGAGGTTGGGCTTTATGCAGCTAAAAAAGGTGTTGATCTGCTAGTAACAATAGGTTCAGAAGCTAGAGAAATTGCGGCTGGTGCAGGTAAGAAGATGCCGTCAGATAGAATTATTACTTTAGAAAATAATCAAGAATGTGTTGAATTTCTTGCAGCTGCAATTAATAAGGGCGATTTAATTTTAATAAAAGGATCGCGCGCCAATCATTTAGAAGAAATAGCTGCTGCATTAAAAACTGAGGAGCTTTAAAATGCAATATATTTTAGCATATATTTTGCCACTATTAATAATTGTATTTAGTGGAAATTATTTTATCAATTATATAAAAAAATTAAATTTTGGTCAGCAGGTACGGGATTATGGACCGGAAAGCCACCTTAAAAAGGCTGGAATACCAACTATGGGTGGGCTTTTAATTATCTCAGTTTTTTTGATTCTCTCATTTTTTTTTGTACCGCTGAATATCGAATATACTGCCCTGCTGCTGTCAACTTTTATCATGGCTTTAACAGGTTTTTTAGATGACTTTTTAAAAATTAAGTTTGAGCGTTCTTTAGGGTTGAAGGCCTGGCAGAAAATTATTTTACAGACAGCTGCAGCTTTAGTAACTGCAGTAACTGCAGTTTTTGTTGTTAAACAGCACAGTATAATAATTCCTTTTTTGGGTAATCTCCAAACGGGAGAGGTTTTTAAATTCATCCTGGCTTTTATCGTTGTTATAGGAAGTTCCAATGCTGTTAATTTAACAGATGGGCTGGACGGTCTGGCAGCAGGTGTGACTGCTGTTGTTTCAGCTGCTTTTGCGGCCATCTTTTATTTGCAGGGACTTAATAATTACAGTCTTTTAATGTTAATAATGGCTGGCTCTACAACTGCCTTTCTCTGGTTTAATGCTAATCCTGCCTCAGTCTTTATGGGAGATGTTGGTTCCCTGGCAATTGGAGGTTTTTTGGGGGCAACAGCAGTTTTAACAGCTGCCGAAATATATTTACTAATTATCGGTGGTATTTATGTGATAGAAACTCTTTCAGTGATGATTCAGGTACCGTATTTTAAAGTTACTGGAGGAAAAAGAGTATTTAAGATGACACCAATTCATCATCATTTTGAATTAAGTGGACTGGCAGAAAATAAAATTGTATTTCGGTTTGTAATTATTACGATAGTATTATCACTGTTTGCTGTGAGTTCACTGTTTTAATTACTATAAATTTTAAAGGAGTTAGATGTTATTGCGTTTAGATTATCAAAAAGTGGCAGTTTTTGGTTTTAGTGCAAGAACTGGACTGGCACTTGTCAAATATCTTTCAAAATTTAATCTGGAAATTATTGTTGTGGACTCAAAAACTAGAGAAGAACTGGAAACTTTAATAGCCCGGGTTGACAGTAAAAATATCACCTTTGATCTCGGGGGTAGTGGAGATAAAATTTTAAAAAGTGATCTAATTATTCTAAGTCCCGGGGTTCCATATGATCTTGCTGTTTTAAAAGAAGCAAGGGAAAAAGGGATTGAAACGATCAGTGAGATTGAATTTGCCTTCAGGCAGTCTGATGCCGAAATTATTGGAGTTACCGGGACAAACGGTAAAACCACTACCACAGAAATGCTGGGAGCGATGCTGAGCGATTTGGACGGCAGATCAGTTAAAGTGGCCGGGAATATTGGAATTCCTTTTATTTCAATTATTGATCAACTTCAGGCTGGAGAAAAGGTTATTTTAGAATTGAGTTCTTTTCAGCTGGAGGCAGTTAAAGAATTTAGGGCTCGAATTGCTCTCTATTTAAACTACAGTCCAGATCACCTGGATCGACATCATAATGAATCCAACTATAAAAAGGCAAAGAAAAATATCTTTTTAAATCAAAGAGAAAATGATTATGCAGTTATTGATCTTGATGATCCTTATCTATATCAGCTCAAAGACGAATTAGAGGCAGATGTTATCGGACTGAGCTCTAAAATGCAGGATGCAGATTTAATAATAGATCATATAAGAGCATATTATCAAAAAGATAATGTTAATTTGCTTGATTTCAGAAAAATTGATTTACCTGGAGAACATAACCGTAAAAATGCTGCTTTTGCAGCTCTGGCTGCTTATCTGACCGGTCAGAGTCTGGAAAAAATTCAAATGGCAGCTGCAGAATACAAACTGCAGTCACATCGGATGGAATATATTAACAATAAAAAAGGATACATAATTATTGATGATTCTAAGGCCACTAATCCTGATGCTGCTATTAAGGCTTTAAAGACTTTGGATCAGGATATAATTTTAATTGCCGGGGGTCAGGATAGAAATGCTGATTTCAGTGATCTGGCTTCAATAATCAGAAAGAAGGTTAAAACATTAATTCTGGTTGGAGAAACTGCTGAAAAACTGGCTCTGTTATTTAAAAATGATGAGTTGGAGTTAATCAGGGCAGAGAATCTGAAAGAAGCAGCAGAATTTGGAGTTGAAAGATTAAATCAGAATAATACTCTACTTTTATCTCCTGCCTGCCCAAGCTGGGATATGTTTGCAAGTTATAAAGAGCGCGGTAAAATATTTAAGGAGACTGTTTTAAAAAATATTAATTAAGGAGAAAATATGAGAAAAAAGCTGCCTGATTTAATTTTATCATTTACAATTTTAGCTCTGGTGATGAGCGGTCTGATAATGATTCTTTCGGCCAGCTCTGTTAAAGCAGAGCAACTTTTTTCTAATAGTTATTATTTTTTTATTAATCAACTTAAATATCTAGCCGTTGCTCTGGTTTTGTCAGCAGTTACATATAAATTGAAGTATAAAAAATTAAAAGAACTTGCTCCCTATTTGCTTTTAATCTCACTGGGGACATTAATTCTGGTCTTAATTCCTGGGGTGGGAAGAATGGCTGGTGGATCCAGACGCTGGCTCCCTTTAGGACCAATTAGTTTTCAGCCTTCCGAACCGGCAAAATTGACTATTATTCTTTATCTGGCCGCCTATATAGATAAAAACAAGGGCAAAATGAAAAATTTTAAAAAGGGGATTCTGCCACCGCTTTTAGTAATTGCTTCAATTTCTTTTCTAATTTTAATGGAACCGGATCTGGGTACAGCTGTTACCCTTGCGATGGTTGCTGCAGTTATGATTTTGGTTGGTGGAATTAAAATTTTAACATTTATCTCACTGGGGATAATCTCCTTTCTGCTGGCTCTGGGAGCAATATTAATTGAACCTTATCGCCGGGAAAGATTGCTTACATTTTTAGATCCCTGGAGTGATCCCTTAGATAGCGGCTACCATATTATTCAGTCACTGCTGGCCCTGGGATCTGGGGGGCTTTTTGGGGTAGGTGCAGGTAACAGCCACCAAAAATTTTTATATTTACCTGAGCCAGGAACTGATTTCATTTTTGCAGTTTTGGGAGAAGAATTTGGACTTCTGGGTACTTTGTTTATTATCAGTTTATATTTTTTGCTTGCCTGGAGAGGATTAAAGATTGCAGTAAAAGTGGATGATGCCTTTGCTTCAATGCTTGCGGTCGGAATAACTTCTATGATAGTTATTCAGGCCCTGATTAATATGGCAGTTGTAACTTCATTAATGCCGGTTACCGGTATTACTCTGCCTTTAATTAGTTATGGTGGTTCATCACTTGTTATAAATTTGGTGGCACTTAGTTTACTATTAAATATATCACGTTATGTTGAGGGATGAATAAATTATGAAAGCAGTTATTACAGGTGGAGGCACAGGCGGACATATTTATCCGGCTCTTGCTGTTGCTGAAAAATTAAAAGAAAATGGCTGGGAAATTCTATATATAGGTTCTGATTATAGGATGGAAGCAGATATTGTACCAGCTGCAGGTTTTGATTTTAGGGGACTTAGTGTAAGACCGCTACCACGGAAAGTTTCAACTAAAATTGTCAGCTCAATATTCCATAATTTTCAGGCAATTATTAAAGCTCTTATTATAATAAATAAATTTAAAGCTGATTTGATTATTGGGACTGGAGGTTTTGTAGCAGGTCCTGTTGTTCTGGCTGGAGTTCTGCTCGGTAAAAAAACAATTATTCACGAGCAAAATGCTTATCCTGGGATCACAAATAAATTACTGGCCCGAGTAGTTGACCGAGTTTGTTTAAATTTTTCGGAAGCAGCAGAGTATTTAAAAGTTAGTCAAAAAAAAATAAAAATTACAGGTAATCCAGTTAGACCAAAAATATTGAATGTAGACCGCAATCTGGCTTATCATGAATTAGATTTAAATCCTGACTTAAAAACAATTTTAATTACTGGCGGCAGCCTTGGTGCTGAAGTTATAAATAAGAATGTAGTAGAAATTTATAAATATGCAATTCAAAATAGAATCCAGATAGTTCATTTAACTGGCAAAAAAAATTACAATCTGCTTATCAATCAGCTTAGAAAAATTAATATTACTCCAGATAATTCTCTACTCAGGATTATTGATTATTTGGATGAAATGGAATATGCACTTAAGACTGCAGACTTAATTATTTCTAGAGCAGGGGCAACAGGTCTGGCTGAAATCACAAGTTCTGCCAAAGCATCAATTCTAATCCCCTTTGCGAAAGCTGCGGAAAATCATCAACTGATTAATGCACAGGCGCTGGAGAAGGTTGGAGCAGCAGTGATGATTAGAGAATCTGAACTCAATGAAGAGCTGTTATTAGAAAAAGTCAAAGAAGTTATTGAAAATGACAATCTGCTGCAGTCAATGTCAAAAGCAGCTGCTGAGTTTTCACAAAAAGATTCTCTCAGGAAATTGATTGAAGTAATTGAAGAGCTAAGTAGAGAGTAAAGTAATTTGGCTTATAAAACATGATTTAGGGTGATTATTTTGTTAAATAAAAATTCACATGTTCATTTAATTGGTATTGGTGGAGTTTCGATGAGTGGTATTGCAGAGATCCTTGCAGAGAGAGGATATAAAGTAAGTGGATCAGATTTAAAAGAGAGCAAATATCTTGAACTATTGGAGAAATATGATGTTGATCTTTTTATAGGTCATGCTGCATCTAATATTGAAGGAGCAGACCTAATAGTAAAAACGAGTGCAATTCCTGCTAATAATCCCGAAATTAAAGCAGCAAAAATGAAGGGGCTCAAAATAGTTAAAAGAGCAGAAATGCTTGCCTACTTAATGAAAGATAAAAAAACTATTGCTGTTGCTGGTACTCATGGAAAAACTACAGTCACTGCTATGCTGGCTGCAATTTTTAAGAGAGCAAAAATGGATCCTGCAGTGATGGTGGGAGGTTTTCTTAAGGAACTTAACGGTAATATTGCTGACGGTAAAGGAGATTATTTTATCACTGAAGCCGATGAAAGTGATGGCTCTTTTCTTTATTTTGATCCCTATTTACTTTTATTAAATAATTTGGAACTTGATCACCCTGATTTTTATCAGGATCTGGATCAATTTATGAATATTTTTAAAAGATTTGCTGATAAGAATGACAAGCAGTCAATTCTATTATATAATAGAGACGACAAAAATTTGAATTCTCTCTTTGAAAATCGCAAAAAAAGTCTCAGTTTTTCTCTGCAAAAAGGAGAATTTACTGCCAGAGATATTGAGTATGATAAATTTAAAAGTAGTTTTGCTTTTTATCATCAAAATAATTTACTGGCTCAAATGGAACTTTCAGTTCCGGGCGAATATAATCTCTATAATGCACTTGGAGCAGCTGCAGCTGCCTACAGCTTGAATATAGAAATTGAAGCAATCAAATCCGCTCTAAAAGATTTTAGTGGTGTAGGCCGCAGATTTGAATTAAAGGGAAGAATTAAGAATTCTCAGGTTGATCTGGTAGATGATTATGCTCATCATCCTACTGAAATTAAAGAACTTTTAAAAACAGTAAAAAATATGGATTATAAAAAAATTAGAGTGGTTTTTCAGCCTCACAGGTACAGCAGAACCTGGAAATTCATGGATGAATTTTCTGCTTCTTTTAGTGATGCTGACCAGGTATATTTAACAGACATTTTTTCTGCATCTGAAAAAAATAATCATCAAATATCTCTAACTGACTTTGCAGCCTCTATTACTGAAAACTCTAATGTTGAATGTCAGCACCTTGCTGATTTTGATGAAATAGCAGATAAATTATTAGCTGAATCTGAAGCAGGAGATATTATTCTTTGTGTTGGAGCAGGAGATATTACTGAGCTTTCAGATCTGATTTTAAAAAAAGATTAGTTTAATTTGATTTTAATTAGGTGAGGGATATTAATGGAGAAAAAATATCAGGTAGTTTTATTAATTCTGTTTTTTATACTTTTAACTTTTATTTCCTTTCTTTTTTCTCCTTTTTTTGATGTCAGGGATTTTATTTTTCACTCAAGAACTGAGTTTAATAGGAGTGAACTAAGAAGCAGTATCAATAAATTTTATGGTAAGAATTTATTGTTTTTAAATAAAGATGAATTAAAAAACAGCTTATTAAAACATGATTTGATTTCTTCAGTTCAGGTAGAAAAATCATTTCCATCAACCATCCATGTTGTAATAGAGGAAAGAAAGGCTGTAGCCTGGCTAAAAAATAATGACCAGAAATTAATCTTTTCCGCTGATGGGATTATTTTAGGAGAAGTAGATTTAAATGAAGAACTTGCTGTGCCTCAATTTGAAAATTTTCCTTATTATTTCAACAATAACAAATTGGAGTTACCTCATTTTACGGATGACATAATTAAGGTTTTAAATAACCTGGATTTTAACTTTTTAGCAAAGATAAAAAAAGTTAATTATCAAGATGATATCTATAAACTTTATCTGAAGCAGGGTGGGGGAGTTAATCTGGGTAGTAATAATGAACTGGAAGAAAAGTTTGCTATTTTAAATTCGATTTTGAAGAATAATCAGGACAATGAAATTGATTATATTAATTTACAGGTTACTAAACACCCGGTTATTAAATTAAAATAAAGATTATTTTGCTTAGAATAAAGGAATAATATAATTTATATTGAATTATTTAAATTGAGCCTAATTAATAAATAACTATAATATATGTTTGGACAAGAAAGGAGGTAGACTGTTGTGAAGAGAAGAAAAATAGTTACCGGACTTGATATCGGTACTACCAAGATTTGTGCACTAATAGCAGAAGTAAGTGGAGAAAATAATATAGAGATTGTCGGGATTGGTTTAGCTCCATCTAACGGCCTCCGCAAGGGAATTGTAGTTGATATAGATAAAACCAGCCATGCAATAAAAAGTGCTGTTCAGAAAGCTGAAAGAATGGCCGGTCAGAAGGTTGATTCCGCTTATGTTGGTATTGCTGGTTCACATATCAAGTCTATCAACAGTCATGGAGTAGTTGCAGTAACTGGAGATGAAAAAGAAATAAAAGAAAGTGATATAAAAAGAGTTATTGATGCAGCCAGGATAGTTCCTGTATCAGCTGAGGAAGATATTTTACATGTTCTTCCCAGAGAATTTATAGTGGATGGAAGTCCAGGTATTCAGGATCCCCTTGGTATGTCTGGGGTGCGTCTGGAAGTGGAAACTCATATTATTAAAGGTGCTTCCACTTCAATTCAAAATCTGGTTAAAAGTGTTTTAAGAGCAGGATTAAGTGTAGATGAGGTGGTTTTAGAACCTCTAGCTTCAAGTCAGGCAGTATTATCTGATGATGAAAAAGACCTTGGAGCAGTTTTAGTTGATATTGGCGGTGGAACAACTGATGTTATAGTCTTTCATGAAGGCAGTATAGCACATACTTCAGTTTTACCTGTTGGTGGTAATCATGTAAGTAATGATATTGCTGTAGGTTTAAGGACCCCTGTTTCTGAAGCTGAAAAAATTAAGATAATGCACGGTTCAGTCTTACCAGGAGAAATTGATGACCAGGAGAAAATTGAAGTTCTGGCGGCCAGTGGTAAAGAAAGAAAGAAATTATCACGCAAAATGTTATGCCAGGTGATTGAGCCAAGGATGACCGAAGTCTTTTCAATGATCAAAAAAGAATTGAATAGTGCAGGTTCTGCTGATCTTACGCCAGCAGGAATGATTCTAACTGGTGGAGCATCACTATTGGAGGGTTCTGAAAAATTGGCCTCTGATATTACTGAACTACCGGTAAGGATTGGAGAACCAGATTATGTTAGTGGACTTTCAAATGTTATTGATAATCCCGTATATATAAAAAAGGGTGATACCATACCACGAGCAATATTCTCTACAGCTGTTGGTTTGATAGAATTTGCTCTAGAAAATGGTGATGCAAAGAATAATAACCTTAGAAGTAATAGTAGTAATAATAGTAAAGAAATTGTAAGTGGATTTTTCAGTAAACTAAAGAGCTGGTTTAGTGAATTTTTCTAAAAGCAGGTCAGCAAAAAAATTAAAGCTTACATATTATCCTTAACGGGGAGGGAAAATTAGTGTTTGATATTGGAACAGAAATTGAACAGTTTGCAAATATAAAAGTAGTTGGTGTAGGTGGTGGCGGCAATAACGCTGTTAATAGAATGATTGAAGAGGGATTAGATGGTGTCGAGTTTATAGCAGTCAATACTGATGCTCAAGCTTTGATGGCTTCTAATGCTGGGGTCACAATTAGAATTGGCGAAAAAATAACCAGAGGTCTGGGAGCAGGTTCTGATCCTCAGATAGGGTTTGAAGCTGCAGAAGAAAATGTGGAAGAAATTGCTCAGGCTATTGATGGTGCTGATATGGTATTTATAACTGCTGGTATGGGCGGTGGAACCGGTACTGGAGCCGCTCCTGTTGTTGCAGAAGCTGCCAAAAAACAGGGAGCCCTTACAGTTGGAGTTGTAACTAAGCCGCTGACTGTTGAAGGTAAAAAAAGAATGAACAATGCTATTTCAGGTATTGAAGAATTGAAAAATAAGGTTGATACCTTAATTGTAATTCCAAATGATCGTCTGCTGGAAGTTGCTGAAAAGCAGACAAGTTTAATGGATGCCTTTAAAATTGCTGACAATGTCTTAAGACAGGGTGTGCAGGGTATTTCTGACTTAATTACTATTACAGGTATTATTAATCTTGACTTTGCAGATGTAAAAACTATAATGACTGATGCAGGGTCTGCTTTAATGGGAATTGGTAAGGCTGATGGAGAAAACCGAGCAACTGAAGCTGCAAAACTTGCCATTGCTTCTCCATTACTGGAGGCTTCTATTGATGGAGCTCGTGGTGTATTACTGAATATTACCGGTGGAATGGATTTAGGTATTCATGAAGCTAATGAAGCAGCCAGAGTAATTCAGGAAGTTGCAGATCCAGATGCAAATATTATTCTGGGAGCTGTAATTGACGAAGAATTAGATAGTGAAGTCAAAGTTACAGTAATAGCAACTGGTTTTGATTCCGGTTCTCCTAAAAAACGAATTGAGAATAGTTCCAGTTCTACTGGAGAAGAAATGCCGGAAGAGGAATTTGAGATGGAGAGTTTTTCTGGCGATGATCTTGATATACCGGCTTTTTTAAGAAATAAAAAAGGATAATAATAATTAAATCCTGATGTTAAAACATCAGGATTTAAATTATCTTTTTCTTTTAAGGTGATGCTGATGAAAAAAAACAATTCTACTAATTTTAAACCCTTTGTAATACTATTTATTTTAATAATCGCTTTAATTATTGGGGTCCAACTCTTTGGTGCAGCCCGGTTTGAAACAATGCTTGCTGCACAGGGAGAGGTTATTGATGGTTTCTGGTCAAATGTGTTAATTGTAAGAGATGAAGATGTTGTTAAAGCACCTATATCAGGCAGAGTTGAACTGCTGGCTGGAGAGGGTGACCGACTTGCTTCAGGAATAAAACTGGCAGAAATCAAAGCTTCTAATCAGCAGCAGAAGATATTTAATAAAAAAGCAGGTCTGGTTAGTTTTGCTGTTGATGGACTGGAAAATGAAGTGAATATTGATAACTTGAATCAAATTGACCTGTCAAATTTTGAGGATTTAAATGGAAATTATAAACATCTTTTATCAGGAGACCGGATAAAAAAAGGTGAAAATTTATATAGAATTATTAATAATTTTAAACTTTATCTAGTAGTAGAAATCCCAGAATCGCAGACTGATAGATTTAGGATTAATGAATTAATTTTTTTAAAGCAGAAAAATTCGGATAAACTTATTGAAGCTGAAATAATTGATATTCGTCAAAATCTTGACCGCACCTTCTTTTTTATAGAAGTGAAGCAATTTATTCCCCGCTGGATAAATAGGAGAAGAATTGATTTAAATATTATAAAAAATATTTATCGTGGAATAAAGATACCCCGCAGGGCTGTTTTTAATCAACCTTCTGGAAGAGGTGTACTCAAAGTGAGCGGCTATAATAAATATGAGTTTCAGGAAGTAGTAATTATTAATGGAAATGACGAATATGTGATTGTCAGCGGTTTAGAAATTGGAGAAGAAGTTATTACAAATCCTGAAGACTTCGATTACGGCAGGGAGGCTTAGATTAATGCAGAAAGAAAAATTAACTAATAATTTAAACCAGGTCAAAAAAAATATAAAAAAAGCAGCAGCTAAAGCTGGGAGAGATTTTAGAGAAATAAAGCTGCTTGCTGTAAGTAAAAATCAGGATATTAAAGCTATTAAAATTTTAGCTGAAGCCGGTGTAAAAATTTTTGGTGAGAATAGAGTGCAGGAGCTTGAAGAAAAAAATGAAAAGTTATTAGCAGAAAATATTGATCTTGACTGGCATTTTATTGGACATTTACAGAGAAATAAAGTAAAATATCTAATGAGAATGGAAAATTGCAGGATGATTGAATCTATTGATAGTTTTCGGCTGGCCAAAGAGGTTAACAAAAGAGCTAAAAAAAATGAAAGAAAAATTCCTGTTTTAATAGAAATTAATATTGCAGGTGATGAAAACAAGTTTGGAATAACCCCTGATAAAGCTGAGGAATTTTTGCAGAAAATAAATAATTTTGATTATCTAAAAATTGAAGGATTAATGACTGTTCTGCCTTATTTAGATGATTCAGAAGAACTCCGTTCATATTTTAAGGAGATGAAAAAATTATTTGATCAACTTTCAAAAGATGTAATTCCTTTAAGTGAACTATCAATGGGGATGACTAATGATTATCAAATTGCTGTGGAAGAAGGAGCAACTATTGTTCGTGTCGGAACAGCAATTTTTGGAGAAAGAGAATATTAGAATCTGGAGGAAGAATAATGTTTATTTTAGCAAGAACAATTAGTGCTATTTTTGAAATTTTAAATTTATTGATCATAGGCCGGGTAATTATTTCCTGGGTCAGGCCAAATCCTAGTGATATGCGCTGGAGAAAAATAATTAAGTTTATTTATGATGTGACTGAACCAATTTTGGGGCCAATTAGAGACCTTTTGCCCAGAGGTGGAATTTTAGGTATCGATATTTCACCGTTAATTGCTCTTTTTGCGCTTTCAATAATTAGAAACTTTTTAATTAATATTGTAATTTAAGGTGGGGGCTTATGTTTGACGAAGAAAAGTTATTAAATCATTTATATAGAGAAGAAGATAGAATGCTAGGATCACATATTTTAGATAAGTGTGAACAGGTTTTAAAATATCATAAAACTCAAGCAACAGATTTTCTCAATCCCTATCAGATTGAAATTGCAGTACCTTTGATTGAACAGATTGCTGAAATTAATTGCAAAAAAGAGGGAGGCTATCCTGGAGCTGAAAGAAAAAGGCTGGTTATTTTTCCAGAGTATCTTTTTCCAGATTTAGTAGAAAAGCAGATAAAAATCTATCAGCTTGATGGTAATTTTGCTTTTCAAAAATTGACGCACAGAGATTTTCTGGGAGCTTTAATGGGTTTAGGTCTCAAACGAAAAATGATTGGTGATATTCTTGTTCATTCAGATTTTGCCCAGATTATTACTGCAGCTGAAATTGAAGATATTATTGAGCTGAAACTTGATAAGGTGCACCAGGTACCTGTAGAAGTCAAAGAAATTGATGAATCAGAAATTGTTCAACCTGTACAGCATGAAAAAGAAATTTTAACTACAGTTGCTTCGATGCGGCTGGATTCAGTAGCCAGTTCTGGTTTTGGAGATTCTCGCAGTAAGATGTCAAGGGATATCGAAAGTCAAAAAGTTAAATTGAACTGGAAAATAGAAACAGATCCGGCAGCAGAAGTTGAGATTGGAGATTTAATTTCTGTTCGGGGCAGGGGTAGAGTAAAAGTTGAGGAAAATAGAGGTATTTCAAATAAAGGAAGAATTAAATTAACTTTAAAAAGATTAACTTGATTTAAATAAGGAGGGATATTTTGAAATTAAATCCACTCGATATATATAATAAAGAATTTAAAAAGTCGACATTTGGTTACAACACTACTCAAGTCGATGAATTTTTGGATGACGTGGGGGTTGCCTATGAAAGGCTGCTTAAAGATCTGAATAATCTTCAGGAAGAAAATAGGGATCTCAGAGAAAAAATAGAGAATTATGAAGATATGGAAGATAAACTTCAGAATACACTTGATTCAATGCAGGGTACTATTTCCGAAAGAGTTGAGCAGGCTGATAATGAAGCCCGAATGATTATTAAAGAAGCACGAATGAAGGCGGAAAAGATTAAAGATAATGCACGTGATCAGGTAGCTTCTGAAAAAAGAAAGCTTGAACAGCTCAGAGAACAGCGAAATTTCTTTAAAATTCGCTTCCAAACCCTACTTGAAAGTCATCTGGAGATGCTGAATGAGGAAGCTGAAGAATCTTTAAGAGGAGATTTTGATGATTCTGATTTTGAAGTAGAAGGAATGGAAGAAAATAATACTGATTTTGAAGAAAATCTTTAGATTTTTACCAAATTGAGTTTAATTTTAACTTAAGAAGCCACAATTTGAACTTGACTTATTAGAATTGATAGTTTATAATTGAGAAAAATGTCATATGAATAAAATGATTGTGAAAGGGATAGTATCAATTTTTAATAGTTTACAGCGAACCGGAAATGGTGGAAGCCGGGAAACAAAAAAATTGAGAAAATCACCCTGGAATCGGTATATGAATGGAGTAGTATACCCGTATTTCTGCGTTAAGGATTACTGAGATAAAATTAGTTATTTAAAGCTGTTTTAATTTAGTGGCTTACTAGTTTTAATTAGGGTGGTACCGCGGTCTCTCGTCCCTTACAGGACAGGAGGCTTTTTTTATTTTTAATATATTTTTACAGGAGGTTATATAAGTAGATGGGTTATAAAGAAACTATTAATTTACCAAATACAGATTTCCCAATGCGGGCTAATCTGAGTGAAAGAGAAGTTGATTTTCAGGAATTGTGGCGTGAAAATAAAGTTTATGAGAAAGCAGTAGAAAACAGAGAGGGTAACGAATCTTTTATTCTGCATGATGGCCCTCCATATGCAAATGGAGATATCCATATTGGTCATGCTTTAAATAAAATTTTAAAGGATTTTGTAACCAGATTTGCAACTTTAAGAGGTTATTATTCTCCCTATGTTCCCGGCTGGGATACCCATGGTCTGCCGATTGAGCATCAGGTTACAAGTGAGATGAGTGATGAAGAGCGGGCAGAACTTTCTATCTCTGAGTTAAGAGAAAAATGCACCAATTATGCGCTAAAATATGTTGACCGTCAGCGGGAACAGTTTAAGCGTCTCGGTGTCTGGGGTGAATGGGATAATCCATATCTAACCCTGAATAAAGAATATGAGGTAAAACAGATAGAAGTCTTTGGTGAAATGGCAAAAAAAGATCTTTTCTACCGCGGTAAAAAACCAGTGCACTGGTGTCCACACTGTGAGACAGCTCTGGCTGAAGCTGAGGTTGAATATGGTGAAGATAGAGCCCCCTCTATTTTTGTTAAATTTCCAATGATTGATGAAGTAGAAGTCGGTGGGGTTAAGCTGAGCAGTGAAGACAGCTATATAGTTATTTGGACTACTACTCCCTGGACTATTCCATCAAATATGGCAATTGCCTTCCATCCAGATTATCCTTATGTTGTTGTTGAAGCTGAGGGAGAAAAACTGGTAATGGCTAAAGAGCTTGTAGATTCAGTAATGTCTCAATCTGGAATTGATGAATATCAAATTATTAGTGAAGAATTCAGCGGTAAAGAGCTGGAAAATAAAAGAGCTCAACATCCAATAGTTGACCGCGAATCACTGCTGATTCTGGGAGACCATGTTACTTTAGAACAGGGTTCAGGCTGTGTGCATACTGCTCCCGGTCACGGTCATGATGACTTTGTAGTTGGTCAGGAATATGATTTAGATGTCTATGCCCCAATGGATAATAAAGGTTATTTTACAGAAGAAGCTGGTGATTTTGCCGGCAAACATTATGATGAAGCAAATATTATGGTAACTGATAAATTAAAAGAAAAGAACTTACTGATGAATCTTGATTTTATAGATCACCAGTATCCTCACTGCTGGCGCTGTAAGGGTAATCTAATCTTTAGAGCAACTGATCAGTGGTTTGCATCTATTGATGCAATTAAAGAGGAAGCTCTGCAGGCTATTGCGGATGTAGATTGGTATCCGGCCTGGGGTGAAGAAAGAATGAGCAATATGATTTCTGAACGCTCTGATTGGTGTATTTCCCGTCAGAAAAAATGGGGTGTGCCTATTCCCATTTTCTACTGTGAAGACTGTGGAGAAGCTATAATCAATGATGATACTTTAGATTCTGTCAAAGCAATTTTTGCAGAAGAAGGTTCTGCTGCCTGGTATGAAAAGGATGCAGTTGATTTACTGCCTGAGGGATACAGCTGTCCTCACTGTGAAGCTCAGAACTTCTCTAAGGAAGAAGACATCATGGATGTCTGGTTTGATTCAGGTTCCAGTCATAAAGCTGTTTTAGAAACAAGAGATAATTTATCCTGGCCGGCTCAGGTATATCTTGAGGGTACAGATCAGTACCGCGGCTGGTTTAACTCTTCCTTACTTACCGCTGTGGCAACCGAAGGTAGAGCTCCATATAATGAAGTTATTACCAATGGTTTTACAGTAGATAAAAAAGGAAATAAGATGTCTAAATCTCAGGGAAATGTAGTTTCCCCTCATAAAGTTATAGATCAGTATGGTGCTGATATTTTAAGACTGTGGGTTGCTTCTTCTGATTTTAAAAATGATATTAAAGTATCAGATAATATCTTAAAGCAAAATTCTGAAGCTTACAGAAGAATTAGAAATACCTACCGCTTTATTCTGGGTAATATCAGTGATTTTGATAGTGACGAAAATTATGTTGAATATGAAGACCGCAGAGAATTAGACCGTTGGATTATGATTCGTTTACAGGATCTGATTAAAAAGGTAACCTCTGCTTTTGAAAACTATGAATATCATAGAGTTTATCATGATGTTCATAATTTCTGTACAGTTGAGATGAGCTCACTTTATATGGATATTACTAAAGACCGTCTGTACACAGATGGCACTGATTCCTTAAGCAGACGCTCTACTCAGAGCACCCTTTATGATATAATGATGGGTCTGGTTGTTATTTTAGCACCTGTACTTCCTCATACCTCAGAAGAAGTATGGCAGTTCTTACCAGAAAAGATGAGAGCTGAGGAAAGTGTATTTTTAACTGACTGGCCGGAAATAAAGGAAAGCTATTATGACCAGGAATTAATTGATAAATGGGATAAACTGCTGGCTTTAAGAAAAGATGTTTCTAAAGCTCTTGAAATTGCCAGATCTGAAAAGAAAATAGGAAATTCTTTAGAAGCAATGGTTGAATTAAACGGAGTTAATGAGGAGCAGCAGCAGTTATTAGAGGCTGAAATAGATCAGCTTGCTGATTTATTTATAGTTTCTCAGGCTGAACTAAACGAGCAGCTGACTGCAGAAGATGCACATCAGGGTGAAGAGAGTTCAGTTCTAGTAAAAGTGAGTGAAGCAAGAGGAGAAAAGTGTGACCGCTGCTGGAAGTATGATGAGACAGTTGGCGAAATTGAAGATCACGAAGACATATGTCAAAGATGTGCAGATGTAATTAGCTGAGAATTAGAATTAAATAATTAGTGTATATTCATTTAAAAGCAGCCCCAAATAACCGGGGCTGCTTTTTTTAATCATTTTTTAATAATCCACTGCTATACTCATTGAATAGAAAATCATTAACATAGAGGAAGTGCTATAGATGAATATTCTTATTGTTGAAGATGAAAAGGATTTGGCAGCAATAATAAAGAAAAGACTGGAAAGAGAAAACTTTACAGCGGACACTGCCTATGATGGAGAAAAAGCAATTGACAAAACAATTGTTAATCAATATGATTTAATAATTTTAGATATAATGATACCTAAAAAAAGTGGACTGGAAGTATTATCTGAATTAAGAGAATGGAAAGACACCACACCTGTACTTATTTTAACGGCAAGAGATAATTTAGAGGATAAAGTTAAAGGATTAAATATGGGAGCTGATGATTACTTAACCAAACCATTTGCATTTGAAGAACTAATTGCAAGAATAAAAACAATTTTTAGGAGAGGAGTTAAAGAACACAGCAATATATTAGAAAATGGAGATTTAGTTTTAAATACTGTTAACTATACTGCTGAAAGAGCAAATAAAGAAGTTGAACTTACCAGTAAAGAATATGCTCTTTTAGAATATTTGATGAGAAACAGAGGTAATATTTTAAGTAGATCTCAAATTGAAGAACATGTATGGGGATATATGAGTGGAAATAATACCAATATTGTTGATGTTTATATTAGGTTTTTAAGAAAGAAAATTGATGATCAGCATCAGGTAAAGCTTATAGAGACCGTAAGGGGACGGGGATATCGAATGAAGGTTATTAAGGATGACTAAAAAATTTAATTATAAAAAACTTCCTTTAAAAGTCAATTTGACAATCTGGTATATGATAATACTTTTCCTTGTTTTAATTTTCTTTAGCTCAACTCTTTATATTTATTTGGAAAGACAATTAAAAGACGAAGTGCATAGTATATTAGAATTAGAGATGCAGAATATTAAATCAGAAGCTAAAAATTCTGTCCAAAATAATAAAGAACTTTTAAATACAAGTGTAAATAACCAAAATATAAGAACCTATTTTTATAATAATAAAGGTAAATTAATAGGTGAAGATTTAAATTCTGCTTTAACAAAAAATTTGATTCCAGCAGTTATAAATAAAAAAAATGAATTTAAAATAGTAAAATATAATAATCAAAGATGGGCTGTTTTAGTCTCTGCTTATAATTTTACTAATGCTGAAGATGCAGAGCGGTCAGGTTTTGTCACCCTGATTTATTCCTTTGCCAAAGAAGAGAGAATGCTGGAAAAATTACTGCTGATATTAATAATTATGATTCCAATAACTTTAATTTTTGCAAGTTGGGGTGGATATTTTTTATCCAATCGGGCCTTAAAAGCGATTGATACAATTTCAGCTACTGCAGAAAAGATAAGTCAAAGTAATCTTTCTCAGAGAATAAAGATTTCTGAAAATAGAGAAGATGAAATAGGAAGATTAGTTAAAACATTAAATAATCTTTTGAATAGACTGGAGAATTCATTTTATCGACAAAAACAGTTTAATGCTGATGTTTCACATGAGCTCAAAACCCCTATTTCTGTTATTCGAGCTCAGGTTGAAGAAGCACTTGATTCAGAAAGAAAGTTAACTAAAGAACAAAAAAATATTTTACTGACAATAAAAAAGCAGATTGACCAGATGAATAGCCTGGTTTCGCAAATGCTGCTTTTGGCAAAAGCAGATGAAGAAAATGTTAAACTTGATAAAGAAGTTTTTGACTTAAATATTGTGGTTGACACAGTGATAGAAGAGATGAATAATTTAGCTTCTGAAAAGAATATTTCAATCATAAAAGAAACTGCTGGAAATGATAATTTTAAGATAAAAGCAGATTTAAGTTTAATTACACAGCTTTTATTAAATCTAGTTGATAATGCCATTAAATATACTAACTCTAAGGGGAAAATCAAAATAATCTTAACTAACCTTGATGATTTTTATAGAATAAATGTTATTGATAATGGGGTTGGTATTGCAGAAGAAGATCTAAATAACATATTTAAACGTTTTTATAGAGTTGATAAATCAAGATCAAGAGAATATGGAGGTACAGGCCTGGGGCTATCTATCTGCAGCTGGATTGTCGAAATTCATGGAGGAGAAATTAATGTAGAAAGCTCTCTAGAAAATGGGAGCAATTTCAGCATACTGCTGCCAAAAGAATAATGGGAGGTGATAAAGATGCAGGAAGAGTTGATTGAAAAAGTAATAAATATTGAAAAACAGGCACAGAACTTAAAAGAAAATCTTTCCCAGGAGATTGCAGAATTAGAGAAAAAATACGAAAAAAGAATGGCTCGGGAAGAAAAAGTTAAAATTGAGGAAAGTAAAGAAAAGGGAGAAGAAATTCTTGCAGAAAGTAAAGAAAATGCAGAAAAGTTTGCTGTCAATTTGGAAAAAGAGAGTAAAAGTGAAATAAAAGAGTTAGAAAATAATTATCAGCAAGCAAAAAACGATTTATTAAAAAATTATTTTGATAAAATAATAAGTTCAGGAAGGTGAGAATCATGGCAGCTCTTTTTCAATATCCAGCTATAAATGCCAAGTTAAAAGCTTTAAGCAGTAAAATGCTGAAAGAAGAAGATTTCCAAAATTTAATAGAATTAAATTCTGTTCAGGAAGCATTTAACTATCTTTATGATAACACCTATTATCACAAAGATTTAGAAGATATTTCAGGCCAGGAGATTCATCGACGTCAGCTTGAGCTAAATCTCAAAAAAAGTCTTGTTTTCTCAGAAGATTTTTTAAATAAATATTTGAGTTCAGATTTAAAAAACTTTGTTGAACATTATTTTAAGAAATTTGAAATTGAAGATCTAAAAATAATTTTGAGGACTATTTTAATGGAAAACGAAGAAGATTATCTCAGTGACAATTTGATTTATATAGATCGTAATCAAAAAATTAATTTTAATAATCTTATTCAGGCTTCTTCCTATGAAGAAATACAGGAAGTGCTGAAAGAACTTCATTATGCTGAAATTTTAGACGAATTTGCCGAACAGTACCAGCAGAATAAAAATTTATTTCAAATAGAAATGACCCTGGACTTTCATTATTTTTCACGGCTTAATGACTTAGCGGCAGAGTTTTCAAATAAAGATCAAAAATATTTTAATAAGATTATAGGAACCCAGATTGACCTCTTAAATATTCAGTGGATTTACAGGATAAAAAAATATTATAACTTATCATCTGGTGAAATATTAAATTATATTATTCCATTTCACTTTAAAATTACAAGAGAAGAACTCAGAAAGATGAGCCAGGTAGATAATCCAAATAATTTAGTTAAACAAATCTCTTATGCTCCCTATCAAAGGCTGCTCGAAAAGGCAGTTGAAGATGTAAATAATATTTTTGAGCGATTTTTTTTGAATTATATATTTATGCAGCTGCAGCAGATTAAATCTGAAAGTTTTTTTACGATTTCAAATATACTTGCTTATTTATATCTGAGAGAATATGAACTGAGAGATATAATTACAATTATTGAAGGGATTAGATACTCACTACCAGATGATCGAATTAAAAACTTTTTGATTAGAAAGGAGGTGTAATTTTGGGAATAAAGAAAATGAAAAAGTTTCAGATTTTAGGCTTGAAAAATAAAATCGATTTAATAACTGAAGAAATAGTAAAAAATAGTCAGATAGAACTTCTGAAAAAAGAGAAAATTAATAAGGATTTCAAATATGACCAGGTTGAAAATTTCTATAAACCTTATTTCAACAGGCTGAATAAAATTATGGACAGCCTTAATTTAGATCAAGAAATAAAAAATATTAATTTTGAGCAGCTGAATAAATTTAGTTTGGAAGAACTTGAAGATTTTATTAATCCGATTGAGAAAAAGATTAATAAATTAGAAAGAATTACTAAAAAACTGGATGCTGAAGAGAAGAGATTAAACAATCTAATTAGACACGTCTATGTAATGCGGAATATAGATATAGAACTTCAGAGTTTAAAAAATTTATCTTATGTCACCCTGATTTTTGGCAGTTTGAGTCAAGAAAGATATAAGCGGTTGATTGAAAATGTTACCGAAATTCCGATTCTTGTCTTAAAAGTAAATGAAGATCAGGAAAGAGTATGGTTTTTTACCTTTGCTAAAAAGAATTATCAGCAAAAAGCACTTGATATATTAAATTCAGTCAACTTCAACCGGATTGAACTTCCGGACAGAGTTAAAGAACAGCCTAAAGATATTCTAAATCAATCGAGACATCGTCTTGATAAGATTGAGATTATCAGAGATCAAATAAAGCTTGAATTTAAGAAATTAAAACACCGCTATCAGCAGCATTTATTCGAATATTACCGGCAGGCATTAATATTTAATAGAATTACAGATGTAAATAACAGTTTTTATGGTAAAAGTGATTATTTCTTTATTACAACTGGCTGGATAAGTGAAGAAAATGAAACAGAATTTGAAAAGTTAATTTCAAATAAATATCCAGAAGTATTATACAGCAGTCAGGAAGTTGAGTTTGCTGAAGAAGAGCCGCCAACAATTATTGAAAATCCAGACTGGATTAAATCTTTTTCTTCTCTGGTTAAGTTATATGGGCTGCCCAAATACGGAGAAATTGATCCATCATTATTTTTTGCTTTAAGTTATATATTATTATTTGGAATAATGTTTGGTGATTTAGGACAGGGTTTAATTTTTGTTCTGCTTGGTCTGGCTGTTTATAAAAATAAAATTAAGTTTATCACTGATCAGGGTATAGGCTATATATTAATTTCACTGGGATCTTCTTCGATGCTTTTTGGTACATTTTATGGAAGTATATTTGGAATGGAAGATCTGATACCAGCACTTTTAATCAGGCCGATGGAGAATATTATGGTCTGGCTCGGATTTACAGTTATGATCGGAATCTTTCTTTTGATCATATCAATGATTTTTAACCTGTTTAATTCGTTTAAAAATAAAGATTACAAGGAGGCATTTTTTTCTGACAGCGGTTTAAGTGGTTTAATTTTATACCTCTTTCTGCTTTCAAATTTGGCTGCTTACGGTCTGCAGAATAGTCTTTTAATACCGCTGCCATTAACTTTAGCTGTAGTAATAATTTTATTACTGCTTATATTTTTTAAAGAGCCGCTTGGTAATTTACTGGTTGGAAAAAAATTCAGTGTTGATAAAAAGATATCCGAATATCTGCTGGAGTCTATTTTTGAACTTTTTGACTCTGCCTTAGGATATTTAAGTAATACGCTTTCTTTTTTAAGAGTTGGTGCTTTTACCTTAAACCATGTTGGTTTGTCAATGGCAGTTATTATCTTATCTGAAATGGTGAGTAATAGTGCCGGCAGCCTTTTAATTTTGATTGCAGGTAATATAGTAATTATGGTTTTAGAAGGTGTTGTTGTTGGAATTCAGATCTTAAGACTGGAGTTTTTTGAGATTTTTTCAAAATTCTACAGCGGAAGTGGAAGGGAATTCAAACCGCTGAATATTGAATAATTTTTAAAATATTATAATAGGAGGAAATAAAAATGATTTTAAGATTATCTTTATTAAGTTTATTTATTACAGTATTTATTGGGGGAGTAATTATGTTCAAAAAGACTGAAAAAAGATGGGTTAAATACTCGGTTTTAAGTGTAAGTCTGGTCCTGCTGCTGACCTTTGTAATTTTAGGTTCCAATATTGCTCTGCCTCAAAAAGTATATGCTGCTGAGGCAGCTGTTAATTCTACTTCTAATAATTTAGGCCTTGGTTATCTAGCGGCCGGACTGGCAGTAGGTATAGCTTCTATAGGAGCTGGTATTGCTGTAGGAATTGCTGGCTCAGCAGCTATCGGTGCCATCAGTGAAAAACCAGAAATTTTAGGTAGGGCTTTAATTATCATTGGATTAGGTGAAGGTATAGCTATATATGGATTGATAATTTCTATTATGATCCTGGGAAGATTATAGGGCTTAGATTATGAAAATATACTGCATCAGTGATAATATTGATACCAATATTGGTCTAAGGCTGGTTGGAATTGATGGTAAGGTGATTCATGAAAAGGAAAAAGTTATAGAAGAGATTAATAGAGTCAGGAAAGAGGAAGATATAGGAGTTCTTTTAATTACAAGAAAATTAGCAGAAATGGTACCTGATATAATTGATGAGTTAAAACTTTCTGCAGATCTTCCTCTGATCCTTGAGATTCCAGATCGACATGTTGATCCTGAGGAAGAGCCTGAATATATTACAAAATATGTTCAAGAATCAATAGGAATAAAAATTTAAGAAAACTAAGCGTGCCATATTCGATGCATAAATTCAGAGTTATCCTTGCGCTTATAAAAGAAAACTCAGTAAAAGAGGTGAGATATGAGTGGATATTGCAGAAAAAATAATGGCCATTGAGACTGAAATAATTGATGAAGTTAAAGAAAAAAATGATAGTCAAATTGAGAAGAAGAAAAAAGAACTAAAAGCAAGATATGATAAATTTCAAAAAGAACTGGAAAAAAGACAGTCAAATACATTGGAAAAATATAAAAGCAGAGCTGAACAGAAAAGAGAACAAATAATATCCAGAGCTATTCTGGAAAAGAAAAATTCAAGGCGAAAAAAATTGAATGATTTAATCAATGATTTTATCGCTGAGCTGCACAGCAAACTAAATAATTTTTCCGATCAGAAGGATTATTGTTTGTTTATTTTTAATTCAATAAAAGAAGCAGCGGTTGAATTGGATGATAGTGAATTTATAATTTTATTGAGAAATCAGGATCAAAATTTGATAGCTGATTTAGAAGAGTTCCTGGAGAAAGAGATGGAGAATTATAAATTTGAATTTGAGCTGACAGATAAAATTAAATTTGGAGGCTTCATAATAAAAGCAAAAAATAAACAGCAGTTAATTGAAAATACTTTCAATGCTTTAATTGATTCATTCAGGGAAGAAATTGCAATAGAATTAAAGAATAAAATTCTTTGATGAAAGCAGATAAATTGATTAGGAGTTGGTAAGTGTGGAAAAACAGGGGAAAATAACCTTTATCAATGGACCGGTTGTTGAAGCGGAAAATATGACAGGCTATATTATGAGAGAGCTGGTTTATGTTGGAAAACTTAAGTTAGTTGGAGAAATAATAGAACTTGATGGTGGAACAGCTACAATTCAGGTTTATGAGGAAACAAGTGGAATGAAACCCGGAGAGCCAGTTTATTCAACCGGGCGTCCACTTTCTGTCCAGCTTGGGCCAGGTATTATCGGCAATATTTTTGACGGTATTCAGCGGCCCCTCCCATTTTTAGAAAAGAAAAGTGGACCTTTTATCGAAAGAGGTGCCAAGGTAAGTGCTTTAGATCCGGAAAAGGAATGGGAATTAAAAGTGCGGGTTGAAAAAGGTGATTATCTTAACTCAGGTCAGATTGTGGCGGAGTTGGATGAGACTTCAGTTATTACTCACAAAGTAATGGTTCCTCCTGGAAAAGAAGGTGAAGTGATCGAGCTGGTGCCTGATGGAAGATACTCGATTGACCATGTAATTGCAAAAATAAAAGATAGTGAAGACAATATAACTGAGATAAAGCTTTATCAGGAATGGCCGATTAGAAAACCAAGACCATATAAAGATAGATTGGAATTAGGAGAGCCGCTGCTGACGGGTCAGCGGGTACTTGATACCTTTTTTCCAATTGCCAAAGGAGGTACAGCTGCAATCCCAGGAGGATTTGGGGCCGGTAAAACGATGACCCAGCACCAGCTTGCTAAATGGTCAGATGCAGATATAATAATCTATATTGGCTGTGGTGAACGGGGAAATGAAATGACAGATGTTCTGGAGGAGTTTCCAGAGTTAACAGATCCTAAGACTGGTAAATCAATGATGGAGCGAACAGTATTAATTGCCAATACATCAAATATGCCGGTTTCAGCTAGAGAGGCCAGTATTTATACCGGTATTACTCTGGGAGAATATTATCGTGATATGGGTTATAATGTGGCAATTATGGCAGATTCTACTTCCCGCTGGGCAGAAGCTTTAAGAGAAATTTCAGGGCGTCTGGAAGAAATGCCTGCAGAAGAAGGTTTTCCAGCTTATTTACCTACCAGACTGGCTGAGTTTTATGAAAGAGCAGGTTATATTAAAACTCTTGCAGGTGAAAATGAAGGCTCAATCTCACTAATTGGGGCAGTATCTCCTCCTGGTGCAGATTTTTCGGAACCGGTTACTCAAAACACCAAGAGATTTGTCCGCTGTTTCTGGGCTCTGGATAAATCACTTGCTGCTTCCAGACATTTTCCAGCAGTAAGCTGGCTTGACAGCTATAGTGAGTATTTAAATGAGCTTGAGCCCTGGTTTAAAGATAATGTAAATGAAGAATGGCTAAAGTTGAGAAGCAGGGCAATGTCTCTATTAAAAGAAGAGTCGAGACTGCAGGACATAGTTCAGCTGGTTGGAGAAGATGTTTTGCCTGATAACCAGCGTCTGATTTTAGAGGTGGCAAAGTTGATTAAAATTGGGTTTTTACAGCAGAACGCTTTCGATGATATTGATAGATATTCGGATATAAATAAACAGTACTGGCTTTTAAAGATAATACTATATCTTTATGATCAGGCAGAGCCACTGGTAAAGGAAAATGTACCAATCAGTCAGCTTAAAAATGATGAGTTATTTAACAAATTATTAAGATTAAAAAGTACAGCTGCCAATGATGAAATAGATAAAATAAAGGAATTTCGGCAGGAGATCGATGATTTTTATCAACAGCTTGCTGATAGTTATCAAAAATAGTGGGGGAGTATATAATGTTAAAAAAAGAGTATACTGGACTTGCTAATATTAATGGTCCATTAATTGTGATAGAAAATGTTGAAGATGTAGCTTATGATGAAATGGTAGAGATTACTGCTCCGGATGGAGAGGTAAGAAAGGGAAGAGTTCTCCAGGTTAGTTCAGATAAAGCTGTAGTTCAGGTTTTTGAAGGCAGTACCGGCCTAAATATCAATGAAAGCAGAGTTAAATTTCTTAAAGAACCAATGAAGGTTGCTCTAAGCAAGGATATTCTGGGTAGAGTTTTTAATGGAGTTGCTGAAGCAACTGATGGTGGTGGTCATATTTATTCTGAAAATAAATATGATATTAATTCCAAACCTATGAACCCCTATTCCAGACAGTATCCAAGAAATTATATTCAGACTGGAGTTTCTGCAGTAGATGGTTTAATGACTTTAATTAGAGGCCAGAAATTACCTATTTTTTCGGGAAATGGTCTGCCTCACAATCAGCTTGCAGCTCAAATCACAAGGCAGGCAAAACTGGGTAAAGATGATGAAAAATTTGCAGTAGTTTTTGTGGCGATGGGTATCAAGCACGATGAAGCAAGATATTTCATTAATAGTTTTGAGGAAAGTGGGGTCCTCCAGAATGTTGTTATGTATCTCAATTTGGCTGATGACCCTTCAGTAGAAAGAATAATTGCACCTCGAGTTGCCCTAACTGCAGCCGAATATCTTGCCTTTGAAGAAAATATGCATATTTTAGTTGTGATGACTGATATGACAAGTTATTCTGAAGCATTAAGAGAACTATCATCCAGAAGGGGAGAGGTTCCGGGGCGAAAAGGCTATCCTGGTTATCTTTATAGTGACCTGGCCAGCCTTTACGAAAGAGCAGGGATGATCAAAGGAAGAGATGGCTCGATAACTCAGATTCCAATCTTAACAATGCCTAATGATGATATAACACATCCTATTCCGGATCTAACAGGATATATAACAGAAGGACAGATAGTTTTAAAAAGAGACTTATTTCAGCGGGATATTTATCCTCCAATAAATATTTTGCCCTCACTTTCTCGTTTGATGAAAGACGGCATTGGAGCTGAATACACAAGAGAAGATCACTCAGATATTTCAAGTCAGCTATATGCTGCTTATTCACATGTTAATGAGGTTAAGTCCCTGGCCTCAGTAATCGGAGAAGACGAGCTTTCGGAAACAGATCAAAAATATCTTGAATTTGGAAATAAGTTTGAAAATAATTTTCTGAATCAGGACAAGTACAGCAGCCGTAATATTGAGGAGACTCTGTCTTTAGCCTGGGATTTGGTTTCTGAACTTCCTAAACATGAACTGGACAGATTATCCGAGGAAATGCTTGATAAATATTACAGGGGGAAAGATGAAAATGGAGAAACTTAATATATCTCCAACTAAAAGCAATCTTTTGTCTACAAAGAGTTCTCTGGAGCTGGCAGAAGAAGGTTATGAGCTGCTTGATAAGAAAAGAAATGTATTAATTAAGGAAATGATGGAAAGAATTGATGAAGCAAAAGAAATACAGTCTCAGATTAACCAGTATTTCTATAATGCCTATGAAGCTCTGCAGATTGTTGATATTACTCAGGGAATAAAAACAGTAGAGGAAATTGCAGCTGGAATTGATTTAATAGATAATCTAAAAATACGAACTTATAGTGTAATGGGGGTTGAAATACCAGAAGTGGAAGAATTATCACAGGAAATTTCTCCCCACTACAGTTTTTATAAAACTAATCTGGCATTAGATAGAGCCTATAAGAATTTTCAAAAAGTAGTTTATTTGATCAGCAGACTTGCTGAAATAGAAACTTCTGTCTACAGGCTTGCTACTTCAATCAAAAAGACTCAAAAAAGGGCCAATGCTTTAGAAAATATTTCGATTCCTCGTTATAAAAATACAGTTAAATTTATCGAAGATCGCCTGGAAGAAAAAGAAAGAGAAGAATTTTTCAGGATGAAATTACTCAAAGAAAAACTATAACTAAAAAACCTCTCTCTATTTTATTTCAGAGAGAGGTTTTGTGTTAAGCTTCTTCAGCTTCTGTAAAAAATTCAATTTCAGCCCATTCCATTTTGAGGAATCTTTTAATTACTATCAAAGCAACAATTATAAACGAGATAATTTCGGCAATCCAGACTCCTGCCACTCCATAATTGGAGACAACTATTAAGTAATAGGAAAGGGGGATAAAGATCAGCCAGAGTCTAATTATTGTGATGTACATAGCTCCTTTTGTATCTCCTGCACCTCTTAAAGCTCCAACCATAATTATTACAAAAGCTAAAAAGGCCTGGTTTAAAGCAACTATTTTTAATATTGGGGCAGAGTAATTAATTACCTGAGCTTCTGTTGTAAAAATTTTAAGAGCAAATACTGGGAAGATCAAATAAATTAAAGCAAGACCTGTTCCCAGCAGAGCACCCATTACTGCTGCTGTTAAACCGCTTTTTAGAGACTCATCTGCATTATCTTCACCCAGGTGTTTGCCAACTATTGTAGTTGCGGCAATCGCAATCCCTATGGCCGGCATAAATGAAAGTGATTCAATGTTTAGTAAGATTCTAAATGATGCCTCTGCTGTAGTGTCCAGTTTAGAAATAAAAATTCCATTAACAAAAAAGGCTACCTGCATAAAGAGCTGCTCAATACCGGCAGCATAACTTAAGTTAATAAGCGGTTTGAAGATTTTGGTGCTGATTTTCATCCAGGTGGGATGCAGTTTCAAAATACCTCTGCTGCTGACAAATAAGCTCAAATAAAGTGCTGCTGAGATAAAGCGGGCAAAGGCTGTAGAAATTGCAGCTCCAGCAATGCCTAATTCAGGAAAGATCCAGAATCCTGTAATTAAAATATAATTTCCTATTATATTTAAGATATTGGCAACTCCTGTGATATACATTGGAGTTTTAGTATCGCCAGCACCTCTTAACGAAGCGGCTGAAGCAAAAGAAATGAACATAAAGACCTGTCCTATAGCAATGTATTTTAGGTATGTTGTTCCATATGCTTTAACTACTGCTGTAATATCGTAGACATTTAAAATCAATTCTGCAAAAAAGAAAGTAAACGCTGTTATAATCAAACCTAAAATAATATTCAAAGTAAGGTTTTCGTTCATAATTTTATTCATTCTTTTTTTATTACCTTCACCATAACTTCTTGAGACCATAGCTGTGGCTCCAGCATTAAAGGCGGAAAAAACAAAAATTAAAGTAAAAATAATCTGATTGGCAAAACCAACTGCAGCCAGGGCTTCTTTACCAATGAAACGGCTGATCATTATCGTATCGGCCATTCCGACCAGTGTATTTAAAGACATCTCCAGCATGGCCGGTAAAGCAAGCATAAAAATAGTTTTTGCGCGTCTGCTGCTGTTTTTAGTTAATTCTAGTTTCATAATCTTTCATCCTTTGTTTATATTTATATATTTTTTGGATGTGAGAGGACATAAAGTTACCATCCATCTCTTATCTTAGCATATAATTTAAAAATATAAAAGAGTAATTATTAATTGAGCTTTTTGCTTTGTACAATTTTTTCTTAAAAAAGAATAAAAAATTTGCAGTAAATATCTCCAATAATAATTAAAACTCTTCATTTCAGACACATAAATATTTTTTGCAGTTCTTTTCCATTAATT
>Ga0208153_100052_pt1 | contig 56362 bp, 49 predicted proteins | sample Wag42014_10_18_FD_187331 | JGI IMG/M metagenome (GOLD analysis project Ga0208153, IMG submission 187331) | Deep subsurface shale carbon reservoir microbial communities from Ohio, USA - Utica-2 Time Series 2014_10_18 (SPAdes) (version 2) ... | reverse complement strand
GATGTGGGAATTCCATCCATCCAGCCTCTGGCCTCATAATATTTAGGAAGCGTCTCGCTTAATCTGGCCATTGATCCTTTCTGAGGTCCGTCCGGGACAGGTTCTTCAAGAATCCGCTTGGGTAAAGTATCCTGAGAAGGATCGATACCGGCATCAAGATTATACAGCCTTTCCAGATTCCATATTCTCTCCCCGGCTTTAAGAAGGTCATCAGCTGAATAATTCAGTCCCGTAGCAGCATTAAAAAAGTTTTTGATCTCTTCAGGTGTTATGGCAAATGTTGTGAAAAGGCATACCCCGGAAGAATCCACAAGTGCTGTGGTGTCCTGGAAAGCCTTTGTCCATTCGGCCTTTCCCTCAATGCTGGTTGGCTCTAATTTTTCAGGTACTCCGAGAACTTCGGGGGAAATCATATATCCCCTAACGTGGCAGGCTCCTCTGTTGCTTGTAGCATAATTTAAAGCCATCCCCTGGGCAACCCTTCCGTCATAAGCGGGGAATTCAAGCTTTTTCACACTCATGGAATAATAAGGTTTGCCATATTCTTCGGCCAATCTGTAAGAGCCTTCAGCCAGCTTATCACCAAAACCTTCTCTGTTGGCTATTTTTTCCATCATTTCCACCATTGCATCAGCATCACCAAATTCCAGAGATCTCCCTATTTCATCTTTACTGATAATACCATTTTCATACATTTCCATTGCACATGCTATAGTACCACCGGCTGTTATGGGGTCAAATCCATATTCGTTGCAAATATAGTTTGCTTTGGCTATAGCTTTCAAATCATTTATTCCGCAGTCGGCTCCAAGCGCCCAGATAGGCTCATACTCGGGACCTTCGCCTTCACCGCTGAATCTTGGATCTGAAATCGCTGTGACTCTTCCGCAGCCAATAATACAGCCCATACATGCTTTATTTCTTTTAAGTATGGTATCTGCCATTGTTTCTCCGGATATATCTTCGGCTTTGGCAAATGTATCTCCTTGAAAATTATTAGTGGGGAAAAGCCCCGTTTCGTTGATAACATTCACCAGCACTGCAGTACCGTAGGCAGGAAGTCCCTGTGAGGTTACAGGGGAGTCTTTTAACAGCTTGTATGCTCCAAATGCAGCATTTCGGTAAGCTGTTTTGTCGGAAATCTTCACTCCGCCCGTTCCTCTGACGGCAATGGCCTTAACATTTTTGCTTCCCATAACAGCACCGACCCCGCTTCTTCCGGCTGCTCTGTGCTTATCGTTCATAATACATGAAAACTTCACCAGTTTTTCTCCGGCAGGACCTATGGAAGCAATTTTTGCATCCTGGTGAAATTTTTCATGAATAATATCTTCCGTTTCGTGGGTTGTTTTTCCCCAAAGGTTTTTGGCACTTCTTATTTCAACTTTATCATTATAAATTGTTATATAAACGGGTTTTTTCGCCTTCCCTTCCAAAACAACCATATCATATCCTGCATATTTGAGTTCCGAAGGAAAGTATCCGCCTGAATTTGAAGATGCAATTGTACCGGACTGTGGAGATTTTGTTACAACCATATATCGTCCGTTTGCTGCACCGTATGTCCCTGTCAGAGGCCCGACAGCCAGAAAAATTTTATTTTTATCGCTATATGCATCCACATCCGCAGGGACTTCATCGGTAAAATATTTAACGGCCAATCCTCTTCCACCTATAAATTTTTTAGCTGTATCAAGGTTCAAATCTTCAACACTGTAACTTTCTTTGGATAAATCTATTCGCAATATTTTTCCTGCCCATCCACCTGTCATATTACACCTCCATGTGCCCTTCTTTTACCGAAGTGGCAAATTTTTTAATCTTGGATCTTGTGGGAGTATCTTCTTCTTCAAATGTAAGACAACCTGTTGGGCAAAATGCCACACATTCCGGATAATCACCACCGCACAAATTGCATTTGTCAGCTTTCATCTTGCTTTCGGCATATTTTATCATTCCAAAGGGACAGGCACTTACGCAGGTTCTGCAACCCACACACTGATTTTCATCAACCAAAACAACACCAGTATCGCTGTTTTTTGATATTGCCCCTGCCGGACAGGCCTTTAAGCACCATGGCTCGTCACACTGCATACATGTAACAGTCACGAATGCAGCCTCATCCAAAAATACTTCATTTACTATTCTGGATTTAGAAGGTGCGAACTCGTCAAAGTGTTTAAAAGAACAGGCAAGTTCACATGTTTTGCAGCCGATACATTTGGACGGCTCCACCCTTATTAACTTTTGCATAATTACCCCCTTTTACATTTTACTTTCTTGAATTATATGGGTTTAAATCCCAAAATCATCTGCCACAATACTCGTTTCACAATCCTTATCCGCCTCCCACAGGAGAAAATAACGTTAACGTATCCCCATCGGTCACTTTCGCATCCGGTTCGGATGATTTACCGTTAACCAATATTATAGCAACTTCATATTCTGGAATTTTATAATATTCCAGGATATCCGACACACTGACATGCCGGTTTTTATTATTGAAAACCGTCGTGTACTTTCCGGTTTTGTTCGTCAGATAATCTGACAAACCTGCATAGGCCTTAACAGTAATCATACTTCCAAACCTTATTGTCCGCTTCGTTTAAAATAATCCTTTCCACGCATCATGTCAATCCAAAATCATCCAAATTAATAAAGACAAAAGAAGACAGTCTTTTCAACTTCTTATTATTAATTATAACATAATTTCTCCACCGCTGCTCCAAAAAATTATGAGAAAAATATTATAACTTTGATTACCCCAAAAAATAATGTAATATTTAAGCACAATGAGCAAACGGTTGGCAATTTTTATATCTATTCTTGTTACATTTGTACTTATTTTTTCCACAGGAATATATTTTTACCAGTCAAAAATTATTATTAAAAGTGAATTAAATCATCAGGGAAAATTAATAACAAACTATAATTATGAATCCATAGACAATTTTTTGCAAGAAATAGAAAGAATCACCCATCTGATTTACAATAACAAAAAAATCCATAATTATTTAAAAAATAACAATCCCAAGATTAAGGTTCAACTAGAAAATCTTTTCCTTGAAAATTGCAAAAATATTAGATTAATCCAAGCAATAAGAATTGTAGATCCAACAGGTAATATAAAAATTTTCATGAGAGAGTGCGAAAATTTATCCGGTAGTAGAAATTTCAAAAAAATCAATCTTCAAAACAAAGATTTTTTTCAGAAAGTGCAAAAATTACAAAAATCTGAAATTATTTTTTCAAATTTTGAAAGGGGAAAACTTCCTGAAACTACTGAATTCTGTCCGGCAATGATTCGTACAATGATACCGTATTTCGATAATAACAAAAAAATAGGTTATCTGGTTGTAAATTTTTGGGGAAACAAAATAGGTGAAGTTCTGGATTACCTGAAAGAAAATAAAGGGTACGCATTTATTGCCGAGTTGAATGCAAACAACCCTGACAGGGATGGTATTTTCCTTTTCCATCCAAACAGATATTATGAATTTGCAAACCAATTTAATACCAAATATCTCTTAGATAATATATATACAAAAGAAGTCGTTAAAACAATCAAAAATAACAAAAGCGGTATAATAGAATTAAAAAATAAACATAATTTCCTCGCTTTTTCCACAGTATACCCCTATGACAATGTTAACCAGAGATGGAAAATATGCACCGTCCTGAAAGGAAGTTATTTCTTCAAAAATATAAATGCACTAAGGAGAAACTTCCTGGCTGTTATGCTACTTGGAATATTTCTCAGTATTTTGACAGCCGCATATTTAAGTAAAAAACTTTTATCACCTTTAAATGAAATCAACAAAGCTGCAACAGAATATTCAAATGGCAACCTGCATTATAGAATAAAAGGTACATTCGATAACGAACTAAAAAGTATTGCAAAAACAATAAATAACATGGCTGAATCTCTACAAAAACATATAAATGAAATTGAAGACAATCATAAAAAAATTGAAATACTTAATAGGTTAAGCTCGATCGGTTTTCTTTCGGCAGGCATTTCTCATGAATTAAATACTCCTCTAAATTCCATTATAATCACCTGTAAAATCCTGGAAAAAGAACTTTCAAAAGAAAATGCCGGAGATGTGAAAACTATAAAAAAAGAAGCAATGAGATGTGTGGAAATCATTAATTCGCTGAAAACACTTTCACCCCAAACTCCACATGATTTCCGGAAAGAGAAAGTTAATTTGAAAGAAGTAGTAATGACAGCATTGAAATTTCTGAAAACTAATGATTACATGACCTTTAACTTAGATCTAAATGAACAGTCTAGCATATATGGAGATAAACGTCTGTTACAATTAGCAATATCCAATATCTTAATGAACGCCGTAGATGCTGTTTATCCCGAAGGAGAAATTGACATTAACCTTCGTAAAAATGAAAATAAATATACGCTTGAAATCATTGATAACGGTAAAGGTATGACTAATGAAGAAGTGGAAAATATTTTCACTCCTTTTTATACAACAAAATCACCCAAATCAGGTTTGGGAATCGGTCTATCTTTGGTTTATAAAATTATTAAGGAGCATGATGCCATCATTTATGTTGATTCTAAAAAAGACATAGGGACAAAATTTACACTGGAGTTTGAGAGCTATGATAAAAATAACACTCATTGAAGATGATAAGACACTGAATAAATTAATAAAGAGAAGTTTAGATAGTTATTACAATATTACCGGCTTTTACGATTTTAGTACAGCATTCGATTATATCAAATCATCACATACAGATATTATCATTTCGGATATAAAACTTCCAGATGGAAACGGAATTGATCTTTTAAAAAGCGTAAAAACATTTAAACCAGAAATTTATTTTATATTGATAACCGGCTTTGGTACTGTGGAAGAAGCTGTTAATTGTATAAAAGCTGGTGCACACGATTACATATTAAAACCCGTCGATCCTGAACTGCTAAAAGCAAAGCTTGACCTAATTGGAGAAAATATTCACTTAAAATTATTTGCCCGGGAAAAATCTGATTTTAGTTTTGTATACGAATCGGCCAAAATGGCCGAAATAGTTAACATTGCATTAAAAGTAGCCGAAACAGATTCTAATATTTTAATAACAGGTGAGACCGGTACAGGAAAAGAGGTTTTAAGCAAATTTATCCACTACAACAGCAAAAGAAAAAACAATCCCTTTTTACAGGTAAACTGTCCAAATCTACAGGAAACTCTTTTTGAATCAGAAATATTTGGATATAAAAAAGGTGCTTTTACCGGAGCCAATACCGACAAAAGAGGTCTTGCAAAACTTGCAGATAAAGGTACATTGCTCCTTGATGAGATAGGGGAAATGCCGTACAGTTTTCAGTCGAAACTGCTTCGGTTTTTGGAAGAAAAGCAATTCATTCCGCTCGGAGCCTCAGGCTATGAAACATCTGATGTGAGAATAATAACGGCAACCAATAAGAATTTAGAGGAAATGGTAAAAAAAGGAGAGTTCCGAAGTGATCTGTATTACCGATTAAATATTATAAATATCGAGATTCCCCCACTTCGTGAACGAAAAGAAGATATTATTCCTTTAACTTACTTTTTTATGGAAAAATTCAAACATTTGAACAATAAAATCAAAGATATCAATCAACAAGCTAAAGATATTCTTTTAAAATATAATTTTCCCGGCAATATAAGAGAACTGTCAAATATTATAGAAAGAGCAATGATTCTGGAAACTACCTATGAAATCACCCCATCCTCAATTTCTTTATGTAGCGACGGACTTCCCGATAATCATATTGAATTGGATGAAGTTATTAAACATCATATTTTACATATTTTAGACAAAACTGAAGGTGATAAAACAGAAGCAGCTAAATTATTGAAAATAGACAGATCTACTCTTTATAGAAAACTCAAAGAATATGGTATAAATTAAAGTTATGGTGCGGCTAAAAATAGCCGCACCATAACTTATTAATTGTTTGATTTAAACGCTGCAAGCATCTCTTTTGCCATATCCCTGTTATGATACAATATAGTTTTTATCTCTTCTAACTCAGCTTTTTTAGAACCACTATTTTTGTACTGCATTTTCAGGTTATGTATTTCGGCATAAATTTTATTAAGTTCCTGCGTATCGTTTTCATATTTTTTTTCATTAAAAGGTATTGAAAAATCGATGCCTTCAACATCCCATGCATCAGGCTTCATTACAAAAGGTGCAAAATCATCGATATTTCTCCCTTTTACCGGTTGAATTTCAGTGTGTTCAAAATCTGAAAAGTACATGCCTTCTTTACCTGCTTTTATAATGTATGAACCGCTAAAAGGCTTTTTTACATCTGTCATGTTGTTGTATGTAAACCAACTGTTCATAACTTGTTTATGGGAACTGTGGCAACTTTCACATTTCCGGGGTTCACCAAGCGCATGAGACATTTTGTCCATTTGTATCCAGGCCATCATGTTGTCATTGTTTTCAAATCCTTCATATTCACCTGTAATTATATACATATCATTTACTTCATCAGGATTTCTGTTTGTAATAAAGTTTTCGGGCTCCCCGATTTTAGTATTTCCTTCCACTTTTGTCTTTTTAATTTCCCTCAATTTAAGACCGGTAGGTTTTACATCGCCCTTAATATTCATGGCACCCATAGGATAAGGTTTTACAGGTATCCACTTATCTTTTGCAGGGTGTTTCACTAAGAGAGGAAGATCTCTTGTGCCGTAGTATTGTTTATGCTTGGCATAGAGATTGTCCATACCTTCAGATTTTCCTGGTCCCCAAAAAGTAAACTGATAAGCACCAACTTCCTTGATATGGCAGGATGTGCAATCCACATTTTTATGTTTACCAGTGTTAACAGCCGTGACAATCTTAGAATGACAGTCGGAACATGATTCTTTTACTTTACCTGAACCTATGTGCCCGTAATCATGTTTTTCCATTTTATGGCATTCTGTACAACTCAACCCCATTTTTGCATGGACATCCTGGGGCAGTTCCCCGTAAGGGAAAGCAAACTCTTTTCTAAGATAACCTGCACCTCTTCTTCTGTCCATAGGGCCGGCATGGCAAATTGTTCCTTTTCCGCTTCCATAGCATGAAAGAGTTTCCACCTGCCCTTGAAATACATGACTTGCCTTAGATTTTTCAAAACCTTTATAGTGACAATCGTTGCAGCTGGCATGACATTTATTGCATCCACGGGCTTTACCGGCATTCATTTCTTTTGTAAAATCTTTAGTGCATTCTCCTGAAATTTTCTCATAGTTATCTCCAAACCATGCTCCGCAATTGTGTGGTCCCGGAGGTGATGTTTTGAAAGAGGTGAACCCCCGCTGGTATTTATTCAGTCCCATTCCAGACTCATTATAATTTTCTGTTTCTTCTGAATGACATTTGCCGCAGGTCTTTTCAGCTATTTCTGGTGAATAAGCCATCGTTTTTGGATTACGGTCATGATAAAAAAGCTGAATTATTTTTTTGATACCATATTCTGCTTTTACTTTATCAGTCGGCTGTCTGAGCAAAAGTTTTGCTCTGTTATTCCCTTTGGGCAATATACGCTCATAGTCTGTAACTTTTCTGGAAACTGCTTCGTATTTGAAATTTTTACCGATTGCTGCATAGAATGGTCTGGGCATATTTTTATGAGCTTTATCTTTCTCCATTGACTGATTGTTACCAAGATGACAATCCACACATGTAGGTATACCGCCCATATTAACTTCTTTATCCACTTGTTTAGGATCCAAGTATAGTTGAGGGTAACCTAATTCTGTTATTTTTTCCTTATCTGAATGACACTTAACACAACTTGAGTTTCCATCATAAGCATACACCGATGAAAATAAAACAGACACAATAAACATTAACAAAAGACTTAAACTAAACTTTTTCATAAAACCTCCTTTAATTTCTATAAATGACTGAATTAATCAGTACAATTTATTATACTACAAAAAACGTGCCAATTAAACATACATCGAAAATTAATATTATTCGTTTTATTTTTTGCAAAAAGCGACTTACATGTTGTAATTTGCAACAACATTTAGACTGGTATCACCCTAAAATGCAGAATAAAAATCTATTTTTACAACAAATAAAGGTATTAAAGGAATTTACCGGATAGGACAATTGATATTTAAAAAAGTATAATTATTATTTGTGTCCTGAAGATATGGATTTTTACAGAATCAAAATTTGAAAAAATATACAATTTTGGGGAAGAATGCAGAAATTTGATGACTGTTTTTAAGTTTCAAATACGTCAAACATGCAAATACCATTAATACCACTCTCGCTGTAGAAGGTAGGGTAGCTTCATAACATTTTGATTCTTTACCGCATGCAAAAAACGTGGTAAATCTTGGTATTTAAATTAATTAATGAGAGTAACTGTTATGTGTAAAAATAAATCCCATATTAAAAACAATATAAAAACTCAAATCAATGAATACAATACTATCAGCAAATCTTTTTGTGAATTAATAAAAATAATCAGAACATTGCGTTCCCCTGAAGGGTGTCCCTGGGACAGGGAGCAAACCCTATATTCTCTGAAAAATCATTTTATTGAAGAAGCGTACGAATTGGTGGACGCTCTGGATAACAGGGATATCGATAATATTAAAGAAGAACTCGGTGATCTGCTGTTGCATATAGTTATACATTCGGTTATTGCCGAAGAAGACGGATATTTTAACTTAAATGAGGTAATACAGGAAATATCTGAAAAACTTATCAGAAGGCATCCCCATGTATTTTCCGATTTGAAAGTTGATAATACAGACGATGTTATGAAACATTGGGAAGCAATAAAAGTTAATGAAGGTAAAACAAGAAAATCTATCTTTGATGGAATCCCAAAAAGTTTACCTTCAGTACAAAACTCTTACAAAATTCAAAAAAGAGCGGCAAAAACAGGTTTTAACTGGAACAGTGAAAAGGAATGTATGGAAAAGGTAGATAAAGAGTTATCAGAACTTAAAAGCGCACTGGAATCAGGTGACAAAAACCATATCGAACATGAATTCGGCGACACATTTTTTGCTCTGATAAATCTCGCAAGAATACACAATATTGACCCGGATGAATCCATAAGAAAAGTAAACCAAAGGTTTAAAAAACGTTTCAACTATATTGAAAAAAAAACTTTCAGATAATGACATATCTCTTAATGATGCAGAATCACACGAGATAAAAAAACTATGGGAAGAAGCAAAAAAACAATAGCTTGTTCCCATTCAACTAACAGATGAACAGCTGCCTGCATCTTGATGCAGAGTGCATCTTAGACGGAGGGGCAGGAACCTGCGCAAGCAGAACATCCCGATGAACATCTGCTCATATAAATTTCTATCCATTGAAAGAATTGCTCGTTTAACCATTTTTTATCTTCATTGCTAAGATTGTTAAAAATCTCATCAAAATTCCTTTTAGCATTCTCCAGCTCACTTATTTCTTCCTGTATTTCTTCAGCATCCATAAAATCCTGCATAACAGTAATTTCTTTTTTCAGTTCAAGGGCTTTTTCTCTCATAATATTCCTCCTTTAATAAGACTAAAATCGTCTTTTTTACAGAAAAGTCAATAACATTTTAATCCCTTGCTTCATATTCAGCGTAAAGCTGTCCACATGCGCCCATTATATCTTCACCCAAACTTTTTCTTAGAAAAACAGAATACCCGGAATTTTGGAGTATTTTCTGAAAATCATCTATTACATTTTGATTTGGAGGCGAATATTTTCCTCCGGAAGCATTATAGGAGATGAGATTGATTTTTACCGGTAAATTTTTCAGCAATTTTGTCAGTTGCCTGGCATTGTATGCAGAATCATTGATTCCTTTTAGAAGTACATATTCAATAGTAATCCTTTTTCTCTTTTGTACAGGCAGACTTCTCAATGTTTCCACAAGGTACTGCAGGTTATATTTTGAGTTAACAGGCATAAACTTTGTCCTGGAGGAATTATCTGCAAAATTCAGTGAAACGGCTAAATTCACAGGTGTTTCCAACTCATTGAAAAGATATTTTAATTCATCCGCCAAACCGCACGTTGACACTGTAACTTTTCTGTGGGAGAAGTTCAAACCATCGGAATCCAGAATAATATCAATAGCAATTTTTAGATTCTGCAAATTGTCCAGCGGCTCACCCATCCCCATAAAGACAATGTTGGAAAGTGATTTCCCGCTGCCGGCAAGGATGCTGTTCATCACTAATATTTGCCTGACTATCTCTCCGGAAGTAAGGTTTCTAATCAGCCCTATTTTTCCTGTATTACAAAAGCTGCAACCCATTCTACAGCCCACTTGTGTGGAAACACAACCTGTAAGGCGATTCCCATCTTCCAGAACTACAGATTCAATACGATTGCCGTCTTCCAAACCAAACAGAAGTTTCATGGAGCTATCTGCTAAAGAGGTTTTTTTGTTTAGAAGTACAAATTTTCTAAAGTTATACTTTTGGTTTAATTTTTCCCTTAAATATATTGATAAGTCAGTCATTTTATCAAAATCAAAAACATTTTTTCCGTACATCCATTTATAAATCTGTCTGCCTCTGAAAGGTTTTTCACCGATTGCAATCAGCATTTTTTCTATTTCGGCTTTACTTAAGTCATCTAAAAATATCATAATACTACCTTTATCACCCTGTTACGGCCCTGTTGTTTTGCTTTATACATAGCATCGTCACTCATTTTGTATATAATATCATAATTTGCTTCGTCCAAATGTTTCACTACTAACAAACCTATGGATATTGTAAACTGTATCTGTCTTCCGTTTATTTTAAAAACATTATATTCCACATCAGCTCTTAATTTGTCCGCTAATATTTCTGCTCCTCTTTCACCTGTTTCCGGAAGTAAAACAACGAACTCTTCTCCTCCATATCTTGCAAATATATCACTTTTTCTTATTTTCGACTGAACCAGCTCAGAAAGAGCTTTCAGTATAAAGTCACCGACAGTATGACCATAATTGTCATTGATTTTTTTGAAGTGATCTATGTCAAAAAAAAGTACAGAAAACTCATTTCCTTTTCTTCTGCTTCTCACTATTTCCTGTTCCAGAACTTTATCGAAGAATCTTCTGTTGTAAATCCCTGTAAGGTAATCAGTGATATTCATTTGATGCTGTCTTAATATGGAAATCATATAGAAAACTGTTGTTTTAATCTGTTTTTGTATTTTTTCTATAAGCTGATCAGTGAAAGTGTTTTTACTGTTTTTATCAATACCTATTATGGAAAAAATAATATCGTTGTCAAAAATATACTTTTTTACAAAAAACTTCAAATCAGGCAATACATCGGTTTCCTTTGCAAAACCCATATCATTTTTTATATAAATATTGTCAGTAAAATAGAGATTGTGGTCTCTGATACATTTTTTCAAAAAATCATCGGAAAATTTATTGTTGGGAGAAACATATATATCCGTTTGTTTTTTATCTATTTTGCCTATAATAAATAAATCCGGCAAAAGGACTGTATCCACTATCTCAATTATACTCAGGAAGAATCTGTCAATTGATTTATATCCCTTCAGAACCAGGTTAAAAAAGCATTTGGTAATAAAAAGATTTTCAAGGTGAAATACCATATTTTTTACAATATTTGTGTCCTCAGTTCTTTCAGGCTCCAAAAGCTCTTTACCAAACGAGGATAAAACTTTCGGGATATCTTCCTCTCTTACACTGATAAGCTCAGGTAAGAAGTACAGTTTATCGGAAATAACCATCAATGAAGGCTTGTAAACAGCAAATTCTTTTACAAATATTGAAATAAAAAATTTTTCCTTTTTTAAAAACTCCTCAGAAAATATAATTGATTTATAGTTATGCGTAAGTAGATATTTATAAGCAGAAAATTTGTCTAAAGCATAGTCGCAGTCATAATTTCTAAATAAATTGTTTAAGTAATCCCTGCTGTGGAAACATAAAAGAAAATCACGATTCATCAAATCATCTTCTTGAATTCTTCAGCCATATGTTCCTGGCCTATGGATTTGTAAATATCAATAATTTTGTATATATCTTCTTTATTATAGTACATTTTCACCTTTTTTTCCATTATTCTTAAATATTCCAGATAGTCACCGGTCTGCAGGCACAACTGAAGATATTTATCCAGATCATTTTTGTCGTATTCACCACAAATCAAATATATTTTGAGCCATTTTTTGCTTTCATAGATATAGCCCATTTTGTAGGTAATTTCATACAGTTTGTATACATATTTATAATTAAAAGAAAATTTTTTCAAAGCTGTGTAATACATATTAAGCGCTTCTCTGTGGTTACTCTTCAGAGCTGCATTTTCAGCTTTTTTTACCAGTTCTTTTTCATTTACATATTCATTCATGTATTCGTATATAAGCTGTTTACTTTCCATGTTTTCGTCATCATAAAGGTCTCTGTAATCCATAAACCCAAGTTTTCTGTAATCAGGTTTTTCAAAATAAAAAGTATCATTAAAATATTCTTTTTTAAACAAATGAGTTATGTTTTTTTCGTGAGATTCTTCATATGTAGTCATAAATTTTCCGCCGTATTTTATAACGGAATGCAGTTCTTTGAGTACAACGCTACGTGCGTTCTCAGTCAAATAGATAAGTACATTATTACAAAACACGACATCAACACTCCCCGGGTTTATTATGCTGCTGATTGGTTTTTGCAATATGTTGTATAGGAAAAATTTTACATTGGTTTTATATTTACTTTTTATAATATATTTGTTTTCTCTTTTGAAAAAAAAATCTTCAGGATTTTTTACTTTTCTCAACGAGTATTCCGAATAAATACCCTCTTCGGCAGCTTTAATAGAAAAAGGATCGATGTCCAAACCGATTATCTCATAATCAACCCTTAAATTTTCCAGATAAATTGCCGAGCTGTATACTTCCTGTCCGGCTGAACAGCCGAAAGAAAGTATCTTCAGTCTATTGCCATTGTATTTAGCAACATAATCAGCCAATATTTTCAGCTGTTCAGGGAAACGAAAGAAAAAGGATTCATTGTTGATAAGATATCTTCCGATATTTTTATCCAGCAGAGCAAAAAAATTATCGCTATAGTCTATCTCATGAACATGAAAATCGTATAAAAGTTGAAGAAGACCTTCGGCACTAATTTCGTTAATTTTAATCCCGTATGTCGTTTCTATGTAATTACATGCAGCTTCAAGGTACGTTTGTTTACTTAACAAATTTTTCGGCATCATCCACCTTTTCAAAAATATCAAATAACCGGTAAAGATTCGTATTAACAAAAATCTTATGGATATTTTCACTTAGATTGGATAATGCCATTTTTTTGTTATTGTCCTGAACTATTTTAAGTGTCTGAATCAGTTCCCTGAGTCCGCTGCTGTTAAGATAATTTACCTTAGTAAAATTAACTATAATGCCTTTAGCTTTTGTGACAGATTGTGAAACATATTGCTTAACTTCTTCACCAGTTATGGAATCCAAATCGTTAATAGGGTATATGATTTCAATACCGTTTCTGTTTTCATTATGAATAGACATCTTGCCACCTCAATGCAGTATAATCACTGTTTGGACATTTTGCGCAATTCTATCTGCCGTTTAAAAACATATTTAATTATTTTGTCTCTGTCCGACTCTTTTATAGAGATAAATTCAAGTCCGGCGTCAGTTTTTTCGTCACTTTCGTATATAACAACTACTTTCGCAAAAATCTCATTTAATCCCCGGATTTTATCTTTATCGACAAACTTTAATTCAACAGCCTGATCAATTTCCAAAGGAGCTTCTGTTACAATTCTTAGTCCACCGCCTGAAATATCTTTTGTATGTGCATCGTATTCTTCAACTTTTATTTCCGGACTATCGTTAACCAGTTCATAAGTTATTGTTTTGACTAAAATTTTTATTCTGGATTCCACTCGGAAAAATCTTCTTAATTCTTTACGATAAATAACTTCCGGTTTTTCAATCTGAAGTAGAGTCAGCTTTCCTTTCTTTCTATCAATCACAACAGAATCAAAAGAAAAACGTCCTTTTTCATTTATAAAACTTACTTCTATAGGACTTCCAGGTTTTAGGGGAATAGGAACCCCACGTGAGGAGGGAATTGTAATATATACACTTTCACTATCAAAATCCTCTATTCTGGAGTTATACACACCCCTGTAGTTTCCTTTGGATACAATGACAGTGAGAGAAGTGTTAGGGATTATAAATTTTTCAACATTACTGAATTTTTCCAACTTTATTAACCACCCTAATTACTATATTTATTAAACTTGATATAAAATGTTGTCGCAGATTTATCCGAACTGAAATCGATAATACCATTATGTTTTTGCACTATTTCCTTAGACATACAAAGCCCCAGTCCGGTAGCCTTTTCTTTGGTCTTTGTAGTATAAAACGGCTCAAATATTTTTTCCCGTTCGCTCTCTAAAATTCCACAGCCGTTATCAGATACACTCAGAACAACAAAATTGTTATCAGTATATGTATTTATTATAATCAATGGATTTTCTTTACCCTGTACGGCATGGTTTGCATTTAACAAAATGTTTAACACAACCTGTTCAAGCTGAGATTTAATACCAAGAATATTGGGAAGATCTTCCTGCAGGTTTAATTCGATATTTACATTTCCCCTTCTGATTTCGTACTCACTAAAATTCATAACTTCTTTAACAATATTATTAATATTAACCGGATACATTTTTTCCTGAGAAGGTTTAGCAAAATTTAACAAACTGTTGGTAAGCTTTTCAATGTTATAAAATCCAGACTCCAGCTTATCAACTACACTTTTAAGTGACTCGTCCTGAATCTTCATTTTTAATATTTCGATATATGTTTTTATGGCTGTTAGCGGATTGTTTATTTCGTGAATTATGCCTGAAGTAATCAATCCGAGACCCGCCATTTTGTCTATCTGATCCATCTTTTCCTCAAATTTTACTTTTTGGCTGACTTCCCTTAAAGAAACAAGTATCTCGTCTTCATCCATTTTATTGAAGTTCCCAAGATAAAAACTTTTGTTTCCTTTTTCATCGGTTAACTCTATCTCAATATTAACAAGCTCGCCCTTTTCTTCCAAAAGTGTTTCAATATCTTCTATTTCCATGGAAGTTAAATTGAAAATATCAAAAAAGAATGCATTATCCTTGTATTTATTCCTGAAAGACTCACTTTGAACAGCCTGGCTATTGTAATATAAAATTTTATATTCAGAATCTGTAATGATGATAATGTCCGACAGGTTTGATAGTATATTTGAAATTTTGTTTTCATAGCCGACTATCTTTTTATTAAGCTGTTGAATTTTTCTCGCCTTATCCTCCAGTGATCTGGAAATTTCTTTGGAAAGGATATTGGACTCGGATGGGCCTGCTTCCGATTCAATAATTTGTCTGATTTCTTTACCAAAGGATATAGGATTAACAGGTTTGGTGTAATATGCCACACAACCGGACATTTTTGACAAGTCTTCGTAATCATCGCTGTAGGCAGCAGTTAGGGCAACAACAGGAATATTTTTATAATATTCAGTGGATTTCAGCCATGATGTCACTTCATAACCCATCATATTAGGAAGATTTATATCCATTATTATAAGGTCAGGCTCATAGGTTTTTACTTTATCTATGGCATCAAGACCGTCAACAGCATTTTGTACATCAAAGCCTTCTTTTTTTAATACAAACTCAACAAGTTTGTAATTTTCAAAATTATCTTCAACATATAATATTTTGTACATCCATCCACCTTAAAATTAAAACACTTTTATAAAACTACACCTTTTTTAAATGTAATTATCCTTTACTAACAGTAAGGATAGCACAAAATAAAAATCAGGCAATACTGGAATTATATAATAGGACAACGTCTACTTTTCATTCCTGCTGCCAGGTTTTTCCAAAGTAATGCCTTCATTGCATAGTGGACATGAATCCGGAGAATATGTTTTAACATTAACTTTTATAAGGGGGAAAAAAGGAACACCAAAATCCAGTTTTCCATCACTCCTGTCAACCAGGGATGTTATCCCCACAACTTCAGCTTTCGATTCCTCTATTACATTGATACATTCTTTTGTGGACTTACCCGTAGTAACGACATCTTCAGCAACAAGAACTTTTTCATTTTCCTCAAGATGAAAACCTCTTCTGAGGCTCATAGCTCCATTTGTTCGTTCTGTAAAAATTGAGCGTTTTTTAAGTAACCTTGCCAGCTCGTAACCGAATCTGATACCACCTATTGCCGGACTGACAACTGTTACAAAATTCATATGGTAGATTTTTTTCACAAGTTCACTGATAATGTTTTCTGCAATTATCGGATACTGCATCACCAGAGCAGACTGTAAATATGTGTCACTGTGCAAACCGGAAGATAATAGGAAATGACCCTTTAACAGAGCATTATGTTTTTTGTAAATATCAATAATTTCTTTATCCGTCATATTCAATCTCCTCAATAATTTTTGTGGCGGCCAACAGCGGATCATCAGCCGCTGTTACCGGTCTTCCTATAACGATATAATCACATCCTATTTCAGCTGCCATTTTAGGGGTTACTACTCTTTGCTGATCATTTTTAACAGACCACTCAGGTCTTATCCCGGGTGTTATCGTTAAAAAATCATTTCCTAATTTATTTTTAACTATTTGTACCTCTTTCGGTGAGGATACTATCCCGTCAAGACCACTTTTTTTGGCCAGTTCAGCAAGGTGCAAAACGTAGTCAGTAGACTTACGGAAATTTATACCAAATGTTTTTAGATAATCCTCTCCCAATGATGTTAAAAGGGTTACAGCAACAAGCAAAGGCTTTTTGCCCCCTGTCTTGCTGCATGCTTCTGACAATTGTTCAGATGTTTTATGCATCATGTCTGTGCCACCCTGAGCATGTACATTTAATATATCGACGTTATATTTCAGGCAAGCAAGTGTTGCAGAAGCTACAGTATTAGGTATATCGTGAAATTTTAAATCAAGGAAAATTTTCTTATCTTTTTCTTTAAGAAAATCCAGTATACCTTCTCCGCAGCCGAGAAAGGCTTCAAGACCGACTTTGTAAAAATCTATAGATCCACCCAGCTGCACTACAAGGGATTTTGCCGTGTATATATCCGGAGTATCCAGAGCTACAATAGGTTTGGTTTTCACAAAAAACTCCTGTTGGTTTTAAATTTTATAAAGACAGTGTATTAAATTACTATGCAAGAACTCTGTACAACTATAAAAACCCATCCTGTATATTGAAGCTGCAGGATGACACCAATGCACTAATAATGTCTGTTGAAAATAACAATATTTAGCAACATTTTTCAAGTATTTTCTGCTTATATGATAATATTCACGCACAAATGGAGAGCTTTGAACAAGTACCCCATCTAACCGAGCACTTAAAATTTAGTTCCCCTTTTATCAAAGAGTTAGATGGAGCTTGGAGTGGTTATTACAAAACGCAAAAAGGTAATATCCGAAGTGAAGAAGCTTTGTTTACTGCCCCCCTACCCTTTTCAGGCGCCGGGGGACAGAATTAAAATTTATTCAGAAAAGGTTTTAAGGATTCTGCTTCTGGTGGGATGTCTTAACTTCCTAAGGGCTTTGGCTTCAATCTGCCTTATACGTTCTCTGGTTACATTGAATTTTTTCCCTACTTCTTCAAGAGTATGATCGAAAGGGCAGTCAATTCCAAATCTTAATCTGAGAACACTTGCTTCTCTGGGAGAGAGCGTATCCAATATGTGTTGGGTATGTTCCCTTAGCTTCAGGTAGGTAACTTCATCTGTGGGATTTTTAGCTTTTTTGTCTTCTATAAAATCTCCCAGATTGCTATCCTCATCTTCACCGATAGGTGTTTCAAGAGATACCGGCTCTTTGGCTATTTTCAGTACTTTTTTAACTTTTTCTACCGGGATATCCATCTGCTGGGATATTTCCTCAGGTGTGGGTTCCCGTCCGGACTCAACCTGCAATTGTCTGGATATTTTTATCATTTTATTTATTGTCTCAATCATATGAACAGGAATTCTTATGGTTTTTGCCTGATCAGCTATAGCTCTGGTTATTGCCTGCCGAATCCACCATGTAGCATAGGTGGAAAATTTGTAGCCCCGCTGGTATTCAAATTTTTCAACAGCTTTCATAAGACCGATATTACCTTCCTGAATCAGGTCAAGAAACTGTAGTCCACGGTTGGTGTACTTCTTGGCTATACTGACTACTAATCTGAGATTGGCCTCTATTAACTTTGATTTAGCCAGTTCTGTTTCATACTCACCTTCAAGCAGTCCTTCATACACCAGCTTCATTTCGCTTTTGTCAAGGCCTATATGATTATATTCCATGCGCACTTTATCATAAGCCACTTTGAATTTATTCATCAGCATATTTCTGTCTTTGGCTGATAAGCCTGTAGAATTTATTTTTTTCTCAACTGTTTTAAAATCTTCTTCAGCATTGTAGGTCAATTCGGAAGGCTCAAGCTTGATAATTTTGAATATTTTACTTAAGTCTGATTCGGCATTGGAAATGCGCTCATGCATATCTTTTATATTTTGAGCAATCTTGCAGATGCTGTTATAATTCACCTTTATTTCCAGTAGTTTATCCGCAATTTCAGCAACTGTGTCCTGGATTTGCTGTTTGTAAGTCAGTATATTGTCTATACTTAATTCCCCGTTTTTTATTTCTTTAGTGAATCTGATGTTAGCTCGAAGTTTGGAAACAATATCTTCAAGGACTTCAAGAAAATCTTCTTTTATTTTTGTTTCCTTTTCATCTTTTAAAATTTTCAGTTCTTCTTCATCCAATTCTTCGTAATCCATTATTTCATCAGAGTCTGTGTCCAGGTCATCATCAACATCAATAATATCTTTTATTTTCATGTTACCCATTTTTATATTTTCAGCAATTTCCATAATTTGAATAGCTGTAGTGGGAAATGAAAGTACACTTTTTATAACTTTCTTTTGTCCTTCTTCTATTTCTTTGGCAACTTCTATTTCTTCTTCCCTTGTAAGCAGCGGAATATTTCCCATCTCCCGCAAATAAAGTCGCACGGGATCATCTGTACTTATTGCAGACTCAATGCTTACCTCTTCCTCTTCATTTTCAGAACTGCCTTCTTCTTCGATATTACTGTGGGCCAAAAGGGAATTTTTCTTATTGTTGTTATCCAAAACGTCAATTTTAAGCTGTGCTAACAGCATAAGTACATCATCAATGAGCTCCGTGGAAATTATATCATTGGATAAAAGCTCATTAATTTCATCAAACGTTACAAAACCTTTTTCTCTACCCAAAGCAATCAGTTGTTTTACTTCAGGAATTTTTATTTTCTTAGGCATTGGCAATTAAACCTCCAAAACAGATGATTTAAGATTTTTTAGTTCAGATAAAATGTTGTTTAAGGAAGACAAAAGTTCCTCAGTTTTTACTGGATCATTTTTGAACCTGTTAAGTTCATCAATCTTAGTTCTTTTTATTTTGTGTAAATAGTTATATCTTAATTGTTTCTTATTTTTGATTGCGACCTGGTACGGATCCTCTTCGCCAAAGTCATTAATTAAGATATGAGAAATTATTTCACCTACTTCACTGTCATTGAGCAGAACATGCATAATATCACCATTTTGTAAAACATCAACAATTTTTTTATAAATTTTCTTGGAATTTTCATCGTTAAAATAATGTTCATTCAAATCCTCAAGAAGAGAATCTATAACATCCTCCGGAAGTTTAAAAAGGCAGGCCAGAAAATTTTCTTCACACAGATATGTTAACCTTTTCTTATTACTGCCCGACTTTTTTATAATATTCCTCAGCGATGAAAATTCAACATCTTTGCGAAAAGTTTCTTCATTTATTTGAAAAATTTTGGAAATCTGACTGAAATATTCATCCTTCAGATAAGGGTTGTTTATTTTCATAAGGATTTTTTTTAGTTTATCCAGTATTTTTACCTTTTTTTGATAAGTGGTTGCATATCTTGACAAGTTTTTAGCATAACTAACAAAAAGGTCATCCCTCCCGCTTAACAGCTTTAAAAAATTGCTTTTCCCTTTACCTTTTATAAAAGAATCGGGATCATCGTGCTCCGGCAAAAAAACAACCTGAGGTGAAAAATTAATTTCCAGAAAAACATCCAGTGATCTGAAAGCAGCTTTTTTCCCGGCTATATCCCCATCAAAAACCAACAATACATCGTCACAATATCTTTTCAATAAAGAAGCCTGATTTTTGGTAAAAGAAGTCCCCATAGGGGAAACCACATTTTTTATTCCGGCCTCAGAGCATCGCATTACGTCGAAATATCCTTCTACAACCAAAGCGGTTCCTTCCTTTTTCATTGCCCCTTTAGCCTGATACATATTGTATAAAAGTTTGCGTTTTTCAAAAATATCGGTAGTGGGAGAGTTAATATATTTCGGTTTAATGTTATCATCCAAAGCCCTTCCGCTAAAGGCAACAACATTGCCCATATTGTCACGAATCGGAATACTTAATCTACCGGCAAATTTAAAATGAAGACTTGAAGAATATTCATAAAAAAGCCCTGAAGCTAAAAGAGAAGTTTTAGAATATTTTCTTTTTAAAAAAGACAAATCAAATTTTTCCGGAAAGTACCCTACTTCAAAATTTTCCAGCACTTTTTTGGAAAAATCTCTTTTTTTCATGTATTCGCTGGCTTTTTTACCTTTACTGCTATAAAAGACATCTTTGGAATAAACCAGAAGATCTTTGTGTATTTCAATTATATCATTATAGTATTTAGGTCTTTGCTGTTGCTCAAAAACAATATTATATCTTTCGCATAACATTTTTAAAGCATCTATAAAATCGAGATTGTTGTACTTCATGGCAAAGCCGATAACATTACCTGCAGCTCCACATCCAAAACAATGAAAAAGCTTTTTTTCAGGTGTCACATAGAATGAAGGTGTCCTTTCATCATGGAAGGGACATAAACCTTTATAACTGGCACCAGATTTTTTCAAATCAACATACTGAGAGATATACTCAGCTATATCAACACTTTCCATTATTTCCTGCAACTTTTCCTGAAAGTTGTCCGAAGTATTCCTGCTACTATTCATTTAATATATCTACCTTGATAATATTTTTTATAATTTCGGCGAAATTGTAAGTAACCCCATTTTGTTTTATAGAACCGTAAAATGGTGCAAACCCTGCCCCTTCAACCAGATGAAAGCTGCAACCATTAAACATTTCTGCAAAATAAAGATGGTAGTCCAAAGGAATAATTCTATCCATATCACCGAATATTACAAATATATTTTTATACCATCTGGAAGAATCCGGATAGATAGCGCGCTCTTTAAATAAGTTTCTGTCTCTCTGGGGATCGGCATATGGTTCACGTGGCACTTCAGCCATTTCTGAATAATTACCATCAAAATTATCTTTGAATTTTCTATTGTTAAGAATCATATAGTTATAGTCAAGATACGGTGAAAACATAATTTTTATGCCATTCAAAATATCCAGATTGCTTAGAATATCAAGACAACCACTCCCCCATCCTATAAATACATCAAAACTATCAATATCTTTTACAGGCAGCGTTTTTCTGATAACCAGATTATCATTCCCATAAAGAAAATCGAAATATTCTGAAATAAGGTCATTTTTATAGAACCAGTCGTTTAAAAATAGGATATTATACATAATAAGAAGAAATCACCATTCCTATATTGAATACCTTTTAATTTATAGACAAAATCAAATTTTTCAAATATTATTTTCATATGATTCAAATAAAAAACTTAACAGTGGAATTGGCCTCTGCAACAAAAGAAATATATATATTAAGGGATATTTCTCTTAGCTTATCAAAAGGGGAAATTCTCGGGATTGCCGGTGAATCAGGCTCAGGCAAAACAGTCTTATCCAAAACACTCATGGGACTAATTCAGTATCCTTTACAAAAAACAGCAGGAAAAATTGTGATAAAAGACAATACCCACAGTCAACTGTCAGAGCTTAAACAATACAGGGGGCAATTTTTTTCTATGATATTTCAAAATCCCACTGCTTCGTTAAATCCTGTTTTCTCTATCGGTCAGCAACTAACAGAAACTCTCAAGGCTCATAACCCTAATCTGGATAAAAATTCAGCCATTGCTGAAGCACTAAAACTGCTAAAAGAAGTAGAAATAGACCATCCTGAAGACAGGATGAACAGCTACCCCCATCATCTAAGTGGTGGGATGAATCAGAGAATTATGATTGCTTTGGCACTTGCAACAAATCCTGAAGTTATTATAGCAGATGAGCCTACAACCGCTCTTGATGTTACTATACAAGCCCAGGTCATAGATCTTCTTTTGAAATTAAATAAGGAAAAAGATATATCTATTATTTTTATTTCCCATGACCTTTCACTGCTTGAGTCCGTCTGCAATAATATTATAATACTATACGCCGGTGAAATTATGGAAAAAATACATTCACAAAATCTAAAAACCGAAAAAATCAAACATCCATATACGTTTGCACTTAAAAGCTGCATTCCCGGTATTAATGATTCAAAAGACTTCTTATACTCAATCCCCGGCACAATCAAGCTGAACACAGAAAATGATAATAATTCCTGCATTTTCAGTGATAGGTGCAGGTATGCAACGCAAATATGCAAACAGGTGAAACCTGCACTAAACAGCCACTGCAATTACAGGTGTCACCACCCATTATAGGTCAGGAAACGGGAATGACTTCTTGATACGGTTTCATCGGAAAAATAAAAACCGGTGGTTATGTGCCACCGGTTATTTATTTTCATTCTTTTGAGCTTGCTCATCTTTATCAAAAGCAATAAATCTATTTCCCTGTCTTGAAACCACTTTCAAAGCTACAGTATCCCCGGGTTTCAGACTGGTGTATATGTTGTAAAATTCCTCTGCGCTTCTCACCTGTTTTCTGTTTATCCATACAATAACATCACCTGCGCGTAAGCCTGCTTCGTATGCATTTGACATTTGATCTATATTAGTCACTTTAACACCATTTTCTATTCCGAGAGCATTTTTCTCCGCATTATTCAGTTCACTCACGGTTATCTCAGAGTCACTTCTATATTCCTTACTTGCAACTTCCTGGGATTCCCGTTTCCCCAGTTTGACATTCAAAGTAATTTCTTTACCATTTCTAAAAAGCTTTATTTTAACAGTTTCACCAGGGGACTTACTGCCTATATAGTTTACCAAATCCCGCTGATCAGCTATTTTTTTATCATCAACCTCCAGTATAATATCACCTGCTTTTATGCCCGCTTTATCAGCAGGATCACCTTTTATCACATCAGCGATAAGGGCTCCTGTAGGCTCATCAAGTCCAAATGTTTTGGCCAGTTTTTCGTCCATTGGCTGAAGTGAAACACCAAGCCATCCTCTCTCCACTTTACCTTCTTTTAGTTTTGGCAGTAAATCTTTAAGCATATTTACAGGGATAGCAAATCCCAAGCCCTGCCCTGAAGGGATAATTGCCGTATTGATTCCAATTACTTCACCATTCAGGTTTACCAAAGGTCCGCCACTGTTGCCCGGGTTAATGGATGCATCAGTCTGCATAAAATTATCATACGGGCCTTCCCCTAAGACTCTGCCCTTTGCACTTACTATCCCGGCAGTAACCGTCCATTCAAGCCCAAAAGGATTTCCAACGGCAACTACCCAGTCTCCGACTTTGGCTTTATCCGAATTCCCCAGCTCAAGAGGATACAATTTTTCGCCCTCAGGATCGATTTTCAACAAAGCTAAATCAGTAAGCGGGTCTGTCCCCACAAGTTTAGCATTGAACTCTTTTTCATCAGATAATTTTACAATTATTTCATCAGCATCTTCTATCACATGATTGTTTGTAACAATAAGTCCGGAGTCTTCCAATACAAAACCTGACCCTAAAGATTTAGATTTGAAACGTTTTCTATGTTCCGGAATATCAGGAATCTGATCACCGAAAAATTTTCTAAACAGTTCATCATTGAAGAACTCACTAAATCCCTTCCGTTCAACTATTTTAGTGGTGCTAATGTTCACAACACCTTTTCTGACTTGCTCGGAAACATCCGAAAAAGAATCAGGCGCACCAAAAGTATGTCCAGCGGTTATTCCGGCAAATAAAATAACCAAGACCATCAATACGTTAATCGTTTGTTTCATTCACTTCCTCCTTGCTGTTAATATATTTTATTACTCTATCCATCGTATCAAAAGGTATTAAGCCAACAGCCGTATATACATTGTGGCCAATACTTTTTCTGTAAACATAGTTGCCAAGAACCACTTTCTTTTTGTTTATCTTCTCTTCTGCGCCTTCATCAATAAATATGGAAAATTTATTCAAACCATCACTGTAAACCACATGTTTGGTATCTTCATCTAAATAACGGCAACCAATAACTTTAAAACCTATGAACTCACCTATTTCCGAACAAATATTATTGTCCACTGTTCTTTTCCGGCTCTTATGCCCTTGTTTTATATGAGGAAGTTCGTCCACATAGCCGTAAGAAAACATAAGCTTACCTTTTAAGTCATAGACCTCTTTTCTTACAATTACATTATCTTCGGTAATCCAAACAACATGTTTGAACCGATCATTGAATGTGGGAATTAGTTCATAAACAATTATTTTATTGTTAAAAAGAACAGTTCCACGGTTTATTGTTATTTGATAGAAATTTGTATCCACATTTGAAATATTAAAATAGTTGTCTTTCATCCTTTTTATCATCAAATGTGTTTGGATTTCCATATTTTCCTGGCCTTTGACAATAAAAGTGGAATATGTTGAATTATCGTTGGCAATTTTAAAAAATATTCCGGCGTGGGTATTTGCTGTAAAAACAATAAAAATAATCGGAATTATATATTTCATTTTTTGAAATTAACAGAAGTTAATTCAAAAGCTTGCTCTCTATCTGCCGATGTTTCTTCCATATGTTCATAAACAAAATGCTCTAACTGATCTTTTTCTTTTTTTGCGACAAAAAAATCATTCCCTGTAATATGAAAGAGACTTACTGCTGAAAAAAACACCATTAATATAGCAGCTGCGCTAAACAAACCTAATTTTTTAATATTATTTTTATTTTCACTCAAATTTTCAGATGTATATTCAGACCTGATTTTTGCCATAACCTGGCTGGAAATATCTATATCACAGCTTTTCTCATAAGAATCTTTGATATACAATTTAAGAGCAGACTCATTTTTCAGTGCAGTTTTACAGTTCGAACATTTGGCGATATGCTTCAGTAAAGCATCTTCCTGCACCTCACAAAGTTCACCGTCCACATAATAGGTAATTAATTTACGATACTTTAGACATTCCATCTACAAATCCTTGATTTATCAACCTTTGTTTTATGTATTGCCTTGCATTGAAAAGCCGTGATCTTACAGTGCCCACCGGGATATTGAGCATTTCAGCAATTTCTTCATAACTCATTTCTTCAACTTCTCTTAAAATTATTACAACTCTCAATTTATCCGGTAGTGAATCTACAAAACGCCTTACAAATTTTTTTAGTTCATCATTAAGAAGATCCTCTTCGGGATTTGCATAATCTGTAATTCTGTCAAAGAAATCATCACCTTTTTCTTCATCTCCGGAGTTATTTCCAACATCCACCATTCTCTTGTTCTTTTCAAAGCTCAGTAAAGCACAGTTAATAGCTATCCGCTTAACCCATGGATAAAATTGGTTTCTGTTTCTCAAAGAGCTCAATTTTTCGAAAGCCTTCATAAATGCGTCCTGCACTATGTCCTGAGCGAAATCAGCATCCTTAACTATGTTAAGTACAGTTGCATACAGCTTGCGTTGATATTTTATGATAATTAGTTCAAACGAATTATTGTCACCAGCCAGTACTTTATCAATCAACTGTGAGTCATTCATTGAATCCTCCATATCATACTCCTTATGACAGTTATACAACTTTTTAGTTCAACTAATAACAAAATTTCTTTATCAAATGTGGTACAAAACTATATTAATTGCAAGAAAAAAATATTTGATGACATTTTTTTGTCATCCAGAGGGGATTGGTTTCTCCCCCTGGCTTAGGGGGAGATAAAGAGGGGTACATTTTGTCAAACAATAGTTTTGTCACCTCGAGCGGGGTCGAGAGGTCTCTATTGTAAAACAGCGGTAGAGATCTCTCCGCTCCACCGAGACTATTGGTAGTGCTCGGTTTCTATGAACCAATGACAATATTGTCCTTTATCACCTTCAGTGCTCTGGAACCTTATACAACTTTTTAATACCTTGTTAAACAATTTTTCCTACTTTCTTAATATACGATGACAATGAATATTTATCATTCCTCACCCTGTTAAATGCTGCCAGAGGCAGCCCATCGGAGATGGATTTAACAGGGGCGAGCCGAGCGTAGTCGAGGAATCCCCAGCTATAAGCTAATAATTTCTGCGTTTCTGCTTATTATCTTTTATTTATTAAAAAACCAATGTGTAACCCAAAACGTAACCCATGAGAAACCTAAAACTTCGTAACTTACTGATAACAAAAGAGCTGGCAGGCGGAATCGAACCGCCGACCTATGAATTACGAGTTCTAATTTTTGGGGTTTATAGCACTTTACGAAAAATTATAAAACTTTACAAACTTGTTGACATATAAGGTTTTTTACCGTATCATGTTTTATAGAGATTTATCATTATTTGCAATAGATAGCTTACAAATAGCTTACAAGTTCGATTTGTAAGCTGGGAGTAAAAGATGAAAATTAAACTAACTAAAACATCAGTCGCTAACGTAGCACAACCGGACAAAGGTCAAGTTTTCATATGGGATTCTATCTTGCCAGGCTTCGGTCTCCGTGTAACGCCAACATCCAAAACCTTTATTGTTCAGGCTAAGCTACCGGACGGGAGAGACAGACGTGTAACGCTTGGCAAACCGGAGCATTACCCAGATGTGCAAGCGCTTAGAAACAAGGCACGTGAATTAATTGTGAAAATTCAGAACGGTTACGATCCTAAAGTAGCAAAACAGCAAGATAAGAAAAAGAATATTACGCTTAGCGAAGTGTTAAGTGACTACCTACACGATAGAAACTTAAAACCTGTAACAGTGAAAGACTACCAATACCACATTAACAGGATATTCAAGAAATGGGCAGATCGGCCTATCAAAGAAATAAACATGGAGAAGGTGATAAATCTCTTTGACGAACAATCTAAAAACGCACCAACACAGACAAATACAGCGTTCAGGATATTAAGATCATTGTTGAACTATGCAATGACCGCTTACAGGGATGCAGATGACAAGCCGTTGTTCGTTGAAAATCCGGTAAATATACTAACAGCACGTGGCCGGTGGAATCCTTCACATGCTAAAAATGGCAGAATACCGATAAACAAGATCGGTGCAGTTTGGAACTTGCTGAAGGATCACAGGGGACAGCCAACATATGACTGCGTGGCGTTTATCCTTCTGACAGGTTGCAGACGTGGTGAAGCAGAAAAGCTTGTATGGCGAAATGTCGATTTTGAAAACGAATTATGGACAATAGAAAACCCGAAAAATAACACTGACAGAACGCTACCACTAAGCACCCAAGCGGTGAAACTGCTGGAAGATAGGCAAGCTTTGGCCATAAACGAATACGTGTTTTCAGGCTTATCAGGCGGTCACGTGGTCGAACTGAAAAGGGTCACAAACAAAATATCAGAAATAGCCGGGACAAGGATAACACCCCACGATTTAAGGCGGACATTCGTTAGCATTGCAGACACGCTAAAAATAGATTTTCTTAGCGTCAAGTTATTGCTTAATCATAGCATAGGTTCAGATGTAACACTTAGGCACTATTCACAAACAACAGTATTGGATAAGTTAAAGCCGGAAATAGACATGATCGGTAACTGGATAGAACGTCAAGGCAGATTGGCCGCCAGTAAGGTTGTGGATATTACAACGGTGGGGAAAGCTTTGTGATAAAGTTTTTACTCTTACTGGCAAAAACACTTGGTGATCTGAAAACCGTTAAAAAAGCCGTGCAGAGAAAAGGCTTACCATGCGTGGACTTGGTAAATCAGCCGGGAGGTTGCTTAAATGGATAACGACATAAAAGAAAAAAATGCAATTGTTGTATACACAACAGCCCGTCCCAGTGATACGGTAGTAGTATTTAACCCGCCGGAGTTAGGGAAAGATCCTCTTTATTGTGGGATACATATACTTTGTGATGAAGAAGATGACCACATTCTTAAAGATGATAAAAAACAACGTCTTCGGTATCTTGAAGAAATTGAGCCAGGTAAATATGTTGGCACACCAGCACATCAAATAAAGTATTTATTTGACATTGTAAAATCTTCGGATATAGAGCCACCCAGAGAATTGAGTAAATCTCTTGAAATGTTAGGAGAGAACCCCGCTAAAGATTGGGCTTTGCTTGATGTTCTCATGGAGAAAGCACAGGAGAGAATCGCATATGAGGTTTGCAAGAAAGAATACGAAAAAATTTACGGGGAGAGAAGCCAAGGCGGGGCTAATTCGTGGGGGTTGACCCAGGAAGAAAGAGAGGAACGGAATAGATTAATGCAAAAAGAAATTGATAGATTATGCCTTGAACAGAACAAATCTTATAACGATGCCTGCCTTTGGATATCCAACAACATTTCTAAAATTTATCCTAAGACCGATAAGTTACATAAGTGCACAGTAAAAAAACTTACAAAAAACCCTAAGAAATAAAAAAAAACCAGACATGTACAAAGTGGGGGCATCTCTACAGACACCCCCACCCTGCCTATCTTAAATTACTTCCATAAACTTTATGGAGGTAATTTATGCAAAACAACGAACTTTTAACAACAGAGCAGTTAGCGGAGATTTTAGGAATTAAGCCAAACACTATTGAAATTTGGCGGCTAAAAGGACAAGGCCCGAGATTTTGCAAGTTAGGCCGCTCTGTCCGCTACCGACGTGAAGATGTCGAAGAGTGGATAAACGAGAATATCTATCAAAACACATGCCAGTCAGGTAAGCGGGGGTGAGCCATGAGAAATTACACAGGAAAATATACGGTAGGAGTTTAAACTTATGACTAAACTACAAGCTACCGCTACACCTATAACAGATATTGAACCACCGGATAAAGAAAAGTTTAGGATTGTGAGCGACAGGACAGAAGACCAGATCGAGAAAGCGAAAAAAATATTAAACTCAGGCATGATAAAACCTAATAATGATTTTGACCTGGACACATTGCCTGAGATAGTCCGTGATTACATCAAAAGCTGTAAGGGGAACACTTTATCAAGCAACGCACTGTTTTTAGGTGCAGTGCTTACCATGTTTTCTGGCTTCATCAAGCGTAAACGTTATATCCCTAAATTTCAACCAGGGATGCCAGGATGCGAGGAAGGTTATTTCAACATCATATACCCTAACTTGTGGATTTTGACAATTGCACCAAGTGGGGCAGGCAAAACGACAGCCATTAACAGGGTACTTGAATATGGGAGAAAACATTTTAACGGTAAGGAATACAAAAACCTATTGGGACAGCTGGGTGATGACCCACCCAGCGAAAAACAAAAAGAATTAGAAAAATTAGAAAATTGCCGGTTTGAGATCCCACAGCCCGGCAGTGGACAGGCTTTACTCCAATCACAAAGTAAAGGACTCACCGGCACTTTAGTTTACAACGAATATGCAGAACTTGCAAGTCTAATATCAAGAAAAGAAGATAATTTGAAGCCTGTTATGACTAACCTATACGACTGCCAACAGGTGAGCCGTTCAACGATAACACACGGCTTAGAAATAATCGATGAGCCTTTTTTAAGTATTCTGGCTACATCCACCCTTAAATGGGTTACAGACTATGTTAGCCAGGATGACATTGCAAGCGGCTATCTCGCCAGGTGGTTAATATTTTACCCTGACCAAGAAATAAAAAAGCCGGATGCGTTACCAAGCATGAAATCAAGCTTTTATAACAAAACCGCAATTGAACACGCAAAACAAGCTATTAAGGCCATTATCCAGGAAAGAGAAATCAAAAAAGTTTGGATGACGAAAGAAGCTAAAGAAATCTTTGCCGAGTACCATACGGACACCTGGGATTGGTTGATAACTTCATACCAAGGTGAACAGTTAGACTTGATGCGATCTTGGGTAATGCGTTGGTATCCTGCGATTCTAAAAGTTGCAATGGTCTTACAGTATATAAAAGACCACACCGGGGTTCAAATAGATGCTGAATGTATGAGAGCCGCTACACATATCGTAGAGTTTAGTAAGCAATCGACCACTTTTCTGTTTCGGAGTGACTTATGCGCAACAACCCAACAAAAGAATCAAAACACGGTGCTTAACTGGATAGCAAGATATATAATAAAAAACGGAAAAAACCCGGAGAGACACCAGCTTTTAGCCTCACGCCAATTAAAAGGGAGAGATGAGTATGAACAAGCACTACAAGAATTAGAGGATATAAATATTTTAGAAGAGCATGTAAGAAAGAAAAACGCAGTGTTGAGGCTTAAGTAATGCGTTTGAAAAATTTGAAGATATTTGAAAACAGTTTCAAACGTATAAATTACTGTTATTATTATATTATTATTGTTATATTATTATTGTTTGAATATTTGAATGGGATGGTATCCCTTTTTTTTCTTTTTACTTTTTTCTTATTTGGGTGTTCAAGGGGTCATTTGTTTCAAATTTTCAAACGTTTCATTTTTTCAGCGAATACATTTTTTTTATCAACAATTTGCAGGTTTGAAAAGTATTTCAAACAGACTCAAATTATTCAAACGGTGCAAATATGAACATAGACAAAGAACACATAAAAACAAACTTAAGCATCCTTGACGTGGCATGTCGTTATTGTGAAATAAAGCAGACGGGTAGGAACTTCAAAGCTGCGACTAACCCACTAAGAGAAGAAAGAACATCAAGCCTTTTCTTTTATCCGGAAACTAATACGTTTCATGATTTTGGGAGTGGTGAAACTGGCGATGTTATAGATTTTATCCGGAGGGCTGAAAATTTAGACTTCAAAACAGCATTAAGCCGGGCGGCTGAATTGTTGGGTAGAGATGTGAGTCCTGTAGATAAAATAAAGCGAAAAAAGAAACTTGAAATTTCACAAGACCGGTTAATAAGGTTTGTAGAATATACTCATGAGAAATTAATTAATGACCCTTCGCTATTAGCCCAGCTGAAAAAGGAAAGAGGGCTAACAAAGCAAACGGTAGAAAATAAATGTATAGGTTTTAACCCTATTCTTGTTAGAGAAAATAAAACGTACTTCCCGAAAGGTTGGGTAATCCCTGTTATCACACAAAGTGGAGAAATTCACAGCATAATGATAAGAAGGGTTGATGAACAGGAAATTGGAAACTATGGGAAATATCATTTTATAGGGGAATCAAAAGATCCAATTAGTTTTAGTCATGCCGGGTTTAACAAGCCAGTATTCGTCACTGAGGGTGATTTTGACGCTTTGTTAATAGAGCAAGAAATAGTAGATGTAAATGTTATTTCACTCAGAGGATCAGGAGTCAACGATAAATTGCTGGAACATTTAAAATATTACCCAAAAGCTTGGCTATTATTAGATAATGACCAGGCTGGAGAAATGGCAACACAAAAAATCATACAGAAGATAGACAACGCAGAAGTTTTCAGCTTGCCAGAAGGGGTTAAAGACTTATGCGAGCTTTACCAGCAGGGCTATAACGTTGATTTTTTTCTTAATAGGGCTATGGGAAAAAACACGATAGAAACAGGAGATTATAAGATAATTCTGCATAATGATAGACTCACAAAAGAAGATAACAAAAGCGGGGATGTGGAAAACATAGATTACGGGATTATTTCAGACAGCGAATATATCGGATCATTAAAAGATTTTGCAAACCTATGTGAATATTACCATGAAAATCACAAGGAATGGATTATAAATTATTTTGAAGGTATGGAAAGAGAAAAAGCGGCCTTTGGATGTTAGGATTTTGTAAACAAAAAGTGATTAAAAAGTTAGCTGTATCAAACAAATAATAAAAGCCCCCAGAGGGCAGGAGGTTAAACGATGAAAAGGCTCAAAACTTTAAACGATATACGGCGGTTTTTAAGCACCGTCACGAATCAGCTGGACAGCGGCGAGATAACAGAAGGCAAGGCTCGATGTTTTGGATACCTTTGCAGCGTTTTGAGCCAAATTGTCAAGGATAGCGATTTAGAAAATAGAGTGGCTAAATTAGAAGAGGAATTTGGCAAAAAAAGTATTAGGGGGCAAAAATGAATCTTTTACATCGGATTGAAAAACTGGAACGCAAGGATATGGGTTACGGTGAACCTTTGTTTATCCGGAAATCTGGTGAAATCATTGGTTGGCAAAGTGGGGACACCGTAGTGTTAAGGCGTGACAACGAAACGGAGGATGAACTGGCCGAACGTGTGAAAAAAAATTTTAGGGGTCTTATCTGGGTGTCAATAAACCGTTAAGCCGTTGTGGCCATGTTTTACACACTGTACGCCCGGCTATCTTTTATTGGCGGTCATTTTGGCCGTCAGCATCCTCAGCTTACTGGTTAATTTAGAATAGGTTACGATCCAAGTTTAAACCGTCACATTAGTTTTTATATAGTGGCGGGTGAGTCTTCGTAAACCTTCTCTCTTACCTGGCAAGTTAATAAGTGTGAAAAGTTTACGTATAAGAGGTAAATTATCACCTTAGCTTTCACTTGCAAGTTATTATAAAAAAATGTTCAGGTACTACAAAAAATTTTAGCCAGGACAAAACCGGACACGTTCGTTAGCTATACGCTCAGCTATTTTTATCAAGTGGACATTTTGACCACAGCTTTCACCTTTCACCGCCCCGGCCTCTGGATGACTTTTCTTTGCTCTTTCATACTTACACCTTGCCAAGAGGCTAAATCCCGGCCGTTCACCCCTGCTAAGATGAAAATGTTCATATAAGCCCAAAATAGGCTCATACACGCAAGTTTTCTTTTTGTGGATACAAACACTTACCTACACCACTAACGCATCACACAGGCTAAATTATGACGTCTTATACAGCCGAACAGACACGTTATCTTGAAGCACACAAAAAAACGGTTACGCATAAAATGCGTTATCAGTAGCTTACAATATGCTTACAAGTGCTAAAAAGTGTGTCTTCGTCAAGACCCTTTAGCCTTGTAACTTGTTGGTAATAAAGAAGCTGGCAGGCGGAATTGAACCGCCGACCTATGAATTACGAGTTCATCGCTCTACCTACTGAGCTATGCCAGCCTGTAACATAAAATCTACTTCTAAATAATCATAATTGACTTTGTCAACACAAATTTCCAGCATATCGCCTATTTTGTATGTTTTTTTTGTATTTTTCCCCACAAGACACTCGAGCTCAGGGTTATAAACATAATAATCATCATCCAGTTTGGATATAGGTATAAAGCCTGTAAGCAATACTTTAGTCAAAAACACAAAAATCCCTGACGAAGACACCCTGTTCACATGCCCGGCAAAAGGTTCGCTGCTATGTTTCTCCAGATATTTTAATTTTTTGTACTGGTTTATTTCCCTTTCAGCCTCTTCTTCCTGCTTTTCCATAGCAGAACAGTGTTCTGCAGATTCTTTCATAAACTGCTTTTTTGGTCGAAAATTATATTTATAAAAAATACTCTTGAGTAATCTGTGAATGAGAAGATCGGGATATCTTCTGATAGGGCTGGTGAAATGAGTATAAGATTCCGAAGCCAGACCAAAATGACCTATGTTTTCTGTTGAATAAAGCGCCTTCTGCATTGTTCTCACCAAGATAGAACTCAATATATAACTGTACTTTGAATTTGCTATTCTTTCAGATATAAGCTGCAAACTTTTGGGGGTGATCACTTGCGGTTTTTCTATATCCAATCCAAATCGTTTGCAAGTCTCTGTAAATTCTTCAATTTTTAGCGGGTCAGGTTCTCCGTGAACACGGTAAATGGATAAATCCACTGAATTTTCCAGGAATTCTGAAACTGCTTCATTAGCTTCTATCATAAAGTTTTCAATAAGCCTGTGGGCAATATTTCTCTCAGCAGGTTTAATATCGGCAATATCACCATCGTCACCAATAATAAATTCTACTTCAGGTAAATCAAAATCTATAGTACCCTTTTTTCGCCTTCTCTCAATAATAATATTTGCCAGAGCAGCGGCATTTGACAAAAGTTCGCTGAGTTTTTTGTTTGTAGTATTAGTTTCGCCGGATATATATTTATAGGCAGAATCATAGGTAAGCCTATAGTTACTTTTTATAACAGATTGGTATATATTGCTTTTTTGTCTGTTTCCAAATGCGTCATAATGTATTTCCGCTGTAAGTGTAAGACGTTTCACCCGTGGTTTCAGGCTGCAAAGGTCATTGGATAGCTTCACCGGAAGCATCGGTATAGCAAATTCCGGGAAATATACACTGGTTGCTCTGTTGTAAGCTTCTTTATCTACATTAGTATCTGGACGGACAAAATGTGCCACATCAGCTATATGTACATACAAAATATAGCCGTTATCTTTTGAAACCACTGAAATTGCATCGTCAAAATCTTTAGCACTCTCACCATCTATAGTAACTGTAAAAAGTTTTGTCAGATCAACCCTCTCACCGGGATTATCAAACATTTTTTTTGCGTTTTCGTGCAATTCGGTATTCACATTTTTTGGAAATTTTCGTTTAAATTCATACTTTTCCATTACTATTTCATTTTCTATCCCTTTATCACTTAAAGTGCCCAACTTCCTAACAATTTTACCTTCCGCATTCTTTCCCTTATCTGGGTATTTTAAGATTTCACAAACCACCACATCATCGGTTTTCAATCTTTTGGAAAATCTGTTGGGCACATATATATCGCCTGCAAATTTTTTTATAAATGGAACGACATAGGCAAAATATTTGGATTTTTCAACCCTTCCTACGACTTTCTTATACCCTCTTTCCAAAACCTTTACCACGTGGGCTTCCTTTTTCCCTTTAAAAGTTTCCACTTTTATGGAAACGCGGTCCTTATGCACTGCCCCATTCAATCTTTTAGGGGGAATAAATAAGTCTTCCATTCCTTCTTTTTCCGGCACAAAAAAAGCATATCCGTCAGGATGTCCGTCAACATAACCGGTAAATAAGTTAAGTTCATCAGTAATCGCATATTTAGCAGATTTAAGTTTGACAATTTCACCTGAAATAATCATGGATCTGAGAATTTTTCTAATGCCAGTTTTCTGTGCATCCAGCCCTTTGCATAGTTCCTCTATACTCAAAGGACGCCCTTCTTTCTTTAAAATTTCTTTAATGTTGTCTTCTAATTTACTCAATATTCAACTCTTTTAATTTTTTTCTGAATGTATTTCTGTTTATCCCCAATAAACGGGAAGCAACGGACTTATTACCTTTCGACTGTATTAATGCGGCGTCAAATAATGGCTTTAGAGTGAATTTGGAATATTCTTCAAAAGCCATGTTTTTTTCGGATATACTTTCTGCTTCTATGATATCCGCAGCAAGCTTATACAGTTGTGAAAAAAGTGAATGACCGTTACTGCACAGATTGTTATTTTCTATTATTTTTTTGGGTAAGCTCTCCGGTGAAATGATATCACCGGTAGTATTAACAATGGCACTTTGAATAACATTTTCAAGCTCCCGGATATTTCCCGGCCATGAATATTTTGAAAGATACTCCATGGCTTCCTCATCGATGGACAGCAGGTTCCCTTTGAGGTTTTTATATTTGTTTAAAAAGTGCGAAACAAGGAACTTAATATCACCTTTCCGCTCTCTTAAAGGGGGTATCTCTATGGTTACAACATTAAGTCTGTAATATAAATCTTCCCTAAACTTGCCCTGTGAAACAAGGTTATCAAGATTTTTATTGGTTGCAGCAATAACCCTTAAATCAAGGTAAATATTTTTGGTGGATCCCAGTCTGCTAAGTTCCCTTTCCTGCAATATTCTCAAAAGTTTAGCCTGCAAAGAATAGTCCAGTTCAGATATTTCATCCAAAAAAATTGTACCTCCGTTAGCCTGTTCAAATTTTCCGGGTTTATCAGAAACAGCCCCTGTAAATGCTCCTTTGACATGCCCAAAAAGCTCACTTTCCATTAAATCATCCGGAATAGCCGGCATATTTATGGCAACAAAAGGCTTATTAGCCCTGTTACTTCTTTCATAAATCATTCTGGCAAAAATCTCTTTTCCGGTGCCTGTTTCCCCTTGAATCAACACGTTTATATTTGTTTTTGCGATGCGACCTATAAGTTTATATATTTCCAGCATTGTGGAACTGGTGGTTTGGAAATCGTAAATAAAATCTTTGTTTATTTTCGAGCGTGTTTTGTTTTTTTTGCATACGTCATGAATCTTTCCTTTTAGCTTACCAAAGTCAAATGGTTTTGGGAAAAAATCCACAGCCCCGGCATTAATGGAGCCTATAACATTACTGCTGGTGTTTTGGGCTGTCATTACAAGAAAATTAACACCGGGAAACTCATTCTTCCATTTTTCTACGCATTCTATACCGTCATCACCATCCAAAAAAATATCCACCAAACATACATCCACACTTTCTCGATTTAAAAGTTCGTAGGCCTCACCGGTATTTGAAGCTGAAAGTACTTCGGTAAATTCATCTTCAAGACCTTCCTTTAATAACCAAAGAATATTTTCTTCGTCATCCACAGCCAGAACTTTTACAAATTCATTCATAACGGCAAAAATACAGTAAACACTGTCCCTATATTATTTGTGCTGAAAGCTAATCTTCCTTTGTGTCTTTCGATAATTTCCTTGGCAATTACTAACCCTAAACCATTACCCTTACTTTTGGTAGTAAAAAAAGGAATAAACATTTTATCCTGAATTTCTCTCGGGATCCCTCCCGCTTGGTCAATGATAATAAATTTTGCCATTGATGACAATCTATTTTTTTCGCTATCTTTATACTTAATTGTACTATCCACAGTATAAATAATCTTAATCTCACCGGCAGGATTTGCTTCACAGGCATTTTTCAGTATATTGTAAAAAGCTTTGTAAAGATATCCCCTGTCGCCCGTTATTAATTTTAAATCAGAAGCGATTTCACAGGTAAATGTGACATCATTAAACAAAATTTTCAGGGAATCCATCATCTCCTTAAAAAAATCCAAAATATAAAACTCTTCACGATTAAGCTTTATATCCAGAATAGATCCAAAATCATCTATAAAATCTTTTAGCCTTTTACATTCATTGGATATAATATCCGAACATTTTGAAGTATAATCATTATCCGTTTTATTCTTCAACACCTGAACGGTTCCATCTATTACAGTAAGAGGATTTTTGACTTCGTGCAGAAATAAACCGATATCAATAAAAGAACTGTATTCAGAAAAAATATCAGTCAAATTTATTATAACTATATAATGCTTATTCCCAAATGCTTTGAATTTAAGAAAGTACTTTTCCTGATTCAGGGTAATAAGTTTCCTTTGGTTGAGAATATTCTGATATAAAAACGAGCCAATATCAGATATCCCTGATGCCTTAAATATGGAAAAAATATTTTCTGATGAATTATTATATTGCTCAATTTTACCGTTATCAACAACACAAAACGGTATTTCTAAAAAATCAAAAAATTCTTGCTCGTGGCTATAATTATGCATAGACTATTTTACAACTTTTTGTTCATCCGGATCCTGGTAAAAGGGTTCGAAGGTATATTCTTCCGAATAACTGTCTGTGATTTTATGGGTTTGCTTATCAACTTTGTAATAATAAACATTGGATGTTGACGGCATTACTTTATAGGCAAGATCACCGACGGCTCGCTCAGTAAAATCCACCCAGGCTGGCAACGCCGCTCTCGCACCTGTTTCAAGATTACCTATGGTCTTGTAATCATCAAAACCAACCCAACTTCCCACTGTGATATTAGGGGTAAAACCGACAAACCATGCATCTATATAGTCATCCGTTGTCCCTGTTTTGCCACCTATTATTCTGGGTATGTGGCTGGCATTTCGCCCTGTACCATTCTCCACAACATTTACAAGCATATCCGTCATAATTTGTGCAGTAGCAGGGCGAAGAGTTTCTTCCGCAACTTCAGGTGTTTTCTCGTAAATTACTTCACCTTTGCTGTCAGTCACTTTTACAACGGCCAGTGGGACCATTCTCTTGCCCATATTGGGGAAAACAGAGTAAGCATATACCATTTCCTTGAGGGAAATAGAGCCGGAACCTATGCTTATGGAAAGATTGTTTGCAAGCTTTGAAGTTATTCCGAATTTTTTTGCATACTCTTTTATTTTTCTAATACCAAGCTGATTCGCAAGTTTTATCGTTACCACATTCCGGGATTTTGTTAACGCTTGCTTAAGCGTAGTAAAACCATAAAATTCCTTTTCAAAATTCTCTGGTCTCCAGAATTCATCTTCTTTTTCCATCGTTTTAACAATAGGAGCATCGAAAACAAGCGACATAGGTGTGTAGTTTGTTTCAAATGCCGCTGAATAAACAACCGGCTTAAACAGGCTTCCAACCTGCCGTCTTGCATCAACAGCCCGGTTAAACATCGATTTTTCGTAATTATACCCGCCAACCATAGCCAAAACAGCACCGGTATCAGAATCTATCACAAGAAAAGCACCCTCCACCTGGGGTTCCTGAGTAAGTCGATATTCAGGAGAAGATTCAATGCCATTATTTTTTACAAGTATATAATCATTTTCTTTTAAAATTATTCTTAAATCATCGAGTCTGTTTGTTTTTCCTTCATAGGGATGAGCCCATCTTGAGTCTCTCAGAAAAATTTCATCGGTACTGTTGTCAACCTCAATCTCTGCTTTGTATCTTTCCACTTTATTCACTTTGGCAAGGTGATATCCTTCATCAAGCAGATAGGATATTTTTTTAAGTTTTGTTTCTATTTCCTTGTCTTCAGTATTGCCCACCGGGCCGAAATATCCCTGTCTGTTTGTAACGTTTACTAAATTTTTTCTTACAGCTTCTTCAGCCAGTTTTTGAAAATTACGGTCAAGTGTTGTATATATTTTATATCCTCTGTTTTCCAGATCGTCTATATTCAGGTCATGTTCTAATTTTTTTATGATGTAGTCCACAAAATAACTGGCTGATTTTCTCCGATTAGGTGTTTCATCAATTATTTCTAATTTTTCACGTTTGGCTCTTTCGTAAGCACGCTCACTGATAAAACCCTCTTCATACATCCGATAAAGAACATGGTTTTTTCTTTCTTCAGCTCTTTCCATGTTTATGTGTGGAGCGTAATACCCCGGAGCTTTGGGAAGTCCGGCAATCATGGCAGCTTCAGAAAGTGTTAAATCATCTGCATTTTTGCCGAAATAAAATCTGGCTGCAGCTTCCACCCCATACGCACCTCTGCCGAAATAAACCTGATTAAGATAAAGTTCCAGTATTTGGTCTTTGGTTAAAAAATTATCTATTTTATATGCCAAAATGGCTTCTTTTACTTTTCGTTTAAGTTTTTTTTCGGGTGTAAGATAAATCACTTTGACAAGCTGTTGGGTTAATGTACTTCCGCCTTCCACTATTCTGCCAGCTTTTAAATTAACAAAAAATGCCCTCAGTATACCTTTAATATCAATACCCTGATGTTCATAAAATCTGCTGTCTTCAACAGCTATAATAGCTTTTTCCAGATTATCAGGTATTTTACTGAGACTTATGGGATACCGTCTTTGACCTCCCAGCTCGGCCAATGCCTCATTATCCCTGTCATATACAATAGTAGCCTGATTATATTCGAAATTTTTCAGTTGTTTAATGGAAGGAAGCTCATTGCTGAGTTTAAAAAGATATGAACCTAATCCAACAGCCAAAATAAATATTAATACAGTAAAAACACTTAATGTTATTATAAGGAATTTTTTCATTTTACCTGATGTTTGGCTTTGTATTCAAATAGCATATCTCTGATTTTGGCAGCCTTTTCATAATCTAGTTCTTCTGAGGCTTTATACATTTCTTTTTCCATAACATCAATGTCTTTTTTCCTGTTTCCGGTAAGCATTTTCTCGATTGAGTCATCATCAACTTCAATAGTAACATAATCCTTTTCATATATACTATCCAGAATATTGGTAATTTCGCTTTTAATTGTTTCGGGCGTTATACCGTGCTTTTCATTATATTCCATCTGTTTTTTGCGTCTTCTGTTTGTTTCTTTTATTGCAAAATTCATAGATTTAGTCATTCTGTCAGCATAAAAAATGGCACGACCGCTCACATTTCTTGCTGCCCGGCCTATGGTTTGGATGAGTGATCTGTCGGAACGCAGGAAACCTTCCTTGTCTGCATCAAGTATCGCCACCAGGCTTACTTCCGGAATATCCAGCCCTTCCCTGAGCAGATTTATTCCCACAAGCACATCAAATTTTCCTAATCTAAGTTCGCGAATAATTTTAATGCGTTCGAGGGTGTCTATTTCAGAATGCAGATATTCAACTCGCAATCCCATTTCTTTATAATACCTTGTGAGATCTTCAGCCATTCTTTTCGTCAGGGTAGTTACCAATACTCTTTCACCTTTTTCCGTTATTTTTAGTATTTCCGAGTAAAGATCATCCACCTGATTTTGTGCCGGTCTCACTTCAATTTCCGGATCCATAAGACCTGTGGGACGAATAATCTGTTCCACAACAACATGATTTGAGTCTTCAATTTCAAATTGGGCGGGTGTTGCACTCACATACATAACTTTATTAAGTCTCTCATTAAACTCTTCAAATTTTAAAGGTCTGTTGTCAAGTGCAGAGGGTAATCTGAAACCGAATTCCACCAAGGTGGATTTTCTGGACCTGTCACCGTTAAACATGCCCCTTATCTGGGGTACGGTAATATGGGATTCATCGATAATAACAAGTGAGTCTTTCGGTAAATAACTAAGAAGTGTGGGAGGTGTATCCCCTGGATTTCTGCCGTCAAAATAGCGTGAATAATTTTCAATGCCGTTGCAGTAGCCCGTTTCTTCTATCATTTCGATATCGTACATTGTACGCTGTGTAAGCCTTTGTGCCTCAACTAATTTGTTCTCGTTTTCCAGAAAGCGCGTTCTTTCCAATAAATCTTTTTTTATTTGTTTAATAATATCATCAATACCAACAGAAGAAGTTACGTAGTGTGTATTGGGATAAATAGCTATCTTTGGCCTTTCTTTTATAGTTTTTCCCGTTATGGGGTCAAATTCCGAAAGCCTTTCCACCTCATCACCAAAAAATTCTATCCTATAAGCCAGGCTGTCTTCGTGTGAAGGAAATACCTCCACTGTATCTCCTTTAACCCGGAATACACCTCTGTGAAAATCATAGTCATTTCTGTCATACTGTATGTCCACAAGTTTTGTTAAAACGTCTTCCATCCCGACATCATCACCTGTTTCCAAATTTACCAACATACCGTAATATGCTTCCGGTGATCCAAGCCCATATATACAGGAAACACTGGCTACAATTATAACATCGTTGCGCTCCAGAAGGCTTCTTGTTGCTGAATGCCGCATTTTGTCTATATTATCATTAATTGAAGAATCTTTTTCTATATAAGTATCCGATTGGGGAACATAGGCTTCCGGTTGATAATAGTCATAATAGCTCACAAAATATTCAACAGCATTATCCGGGAAAAATCTTTTAAATTCTCCGTATAACTGCGCTGCCAAAGTCTTATTGTGTGCTATAATTAGAGTTGGGACATTAAGTCTTTCTATGACATTTGCCATGGTAAATGTTTTGCCGGAACCGGTAACACCGAGCAGAACTTCTCTTTTGATATTATTTTCATAATTTTTTACAAGTTCCTCGATGGCTTTTGGCTGATCACCAGTGGGGCTATAATCCGAAACTAATACAAAACTCATTTAATTCTTCCCGGATCATTAAAAACTGTGAAACTTTTAGCAGTTGCTAAACCAATCAGTGTCATATCGGATCTAACAGCTAAATCCACCCCAAGTTTTGAGGGAGCTGTACGCGAAACAACCACAGGAATACCTGCGCGGGAACATTTAAGAATCATTTCCGAGGTAAGTCTGCCTGTTGAAAGCAAAACACCTTCGCTTGACTCATCATTAAGAATCAAACTGCCTATGGCTTTATCAATTGTATTATGTCTGCCTATATCATCGCAGGAAAATTTGTAATTATTTTTTCCGGAAAAATATGATTTGTGGACACACCGTGTTACACTGTGTAAGTCGGACTCAAGTTCCAGCTGTTTATACAGCTCGGGGATTTTACCTGCCTGTATTTCAAAATTGCCATTTATTTTGGAGATATTCTCAAAGGTTTTATCAAGAACCTTTCCTCCTCCGCATCCAGAAGTAATTGTCCAGCTGCTGTTTTTACCGATGGGTCGGGGATCTTGTAAATATATATAAATGTTGAAATTTTCACACATTCTGTAATTGACCACATCTTTTGCGCTCTCTATTATCCCCGAAGTAAAAAGAAAACCGTATACAAACTCCTTTTGCTTATCAGGGACAAGCATCACCGATGTAAAATATTCACCATTTACATGCAAATTGTGCCTTGTTTCCTTTATTACGTACCGTTCCTCTTCAATAAAGCCATTTTTATATGTAAACGTTCTATAGCGTACCGCCAATTTCTTCGATATATTTTTTTGCATACTCAAAGTCCTTTTTTGTATTGATATTGATAAAATTTATTAGGTTCGGATCGTATGTTAAACAATCTGCTTCACTAACATAATCTGCATCAATTTCTTCCAAAATATCGAGAATTCTGTATATACGTTGTTCAAAATATTTCTTCAGAATATTTAATATGTTAGCAGAATAAATGCCGCACAACGTATTAATTTTCCCTCCGGTAACCGGTAAAACAATATCCTTTTCTTTCTCTGCTAAAAACTTCACAAGTTCAATTTTTACAAAGGGGGTGTCAGCAGAGACGACAAATACCCTATCATGCTTCGCATAAGTTAATGCCGTTATAATACCCACAAGGGGGCATTGGGCTTTATAAACATCCCTTATTATATTAGCACCATGCACATCTGTAAATTTATTGACATCTTTACTTACCACCATAATATCAGAGGACAGTGCTTTCATCCTTTCAGCAAGCAGCGACGTTATGCTGCGACCATTTATTTTTGCCAAAGTTTTGTCTTCACCAAAACGTCGGCTTTCTCCTCCTGCCAGTACTGCCACCGAAAGTTTCATATTATTCATAACTTAACCTGTTTACATTTTATTGGCTTTTAAAATAAGAAATTGCTATCTTTTTGTCAACAAATCCCAAAATCCGACAGTTAGAGGTAAAAAACGGATAAGCCCCTTTTGTGAATGTTATCAAGCAAATAATCAATGATACGCTCATTGTACTCAGTATCCACCCCTAAATCTATTCCAGGCTTTACTTTTGGCCCATGAAAGTCACTGCCGGCAGTATACCCCAGTCCATACTCATCCGCCAGCTTTTTATAGGTGTCGATATCGCTGGTATTGTGATAGCTTGAGAAAACTTCTATACAATCAAAAGGATATTCCATAAGGGGTTTTAACAGATGATCGGGGTAAAGTTTGGGATGTGCAAGTGAAAATATTGCTTTGCCATTCATTATTTCAAAAAATTCCCGGATATCGATCAAAGGCACATGCACATGGGCTTTCCCACCCTTGGCAAAATGGTCAAAATAGAATTTTGTATACGGTGAATCTGATTTGCTGCCTGATATATATTCCTGAAGAAGCTTTTGGTTTTCTTTATAACTTAGCAGTGTATTGAGAAAAGTTACACCGGATGGGACATTTTTACCAGCGTTTTCAATAAGAGCATTCAAATCTATTGTAAACCCAAGTTTTCTCAAAGCTTTCACCCTTTCTTCTGCCTGTTTCATTTTATTGGCATTAATTATATCTATAGCTTTTTTGAGGCTGGCATCTTTGATGTTTACTCCGTAAGATAAAACATGAATTTCATGTTCATCCAAAAATGTAGAAAATTCGACAGCGGGAATTAGGGTAATATCCCCTACAACTCTATATTTTTCAGAAAGCTTTAAGTAGCCATTGACTGTGTTATGATCAGCGATAGAATAATAACGTATCTGTTTCTCTTCGACACGGGCAAATATTTCCTCTGGTGGCAACTCTCCATCCGAGGAGTAGTTAGTATGAATATGCAGATCTATTAACATAATCAGACATTATATCCGGCATCAAAAGCTTTCAAATTTTTTTCCACTGTTTTAGATGGTACCTTTTCAGCTATAACATTTTTCCATATATTTACATCTATATCCATTACAGAAGCCAATTTCCCAAGCATTACCGTACTTGTCACCTTCCTATTAAAAACATTGTCTGCAATACCAAAAGCATTTAGTATGTAAGCCTTTTTAAATATTGCTATTTTTTCTTCAATGAGCTTATCGGGATATTCCTCTTCACCACCGGCAGCCCCGGGAGGATATATTTTCCCTTCATTTAAAAGCAGTATGGTTTCATCGTTTATATATTCAAGATAACGGAGGAATTCCATCTTTTCAAAAGAAACGATAACATCCGCACTCCCAGCTGGGATGACAGGTGAAAAAACTGTTTCTGCTATTCTAACATGACTTATTACACTTCCACCCCTCTGAGCCATTCCATGGATTTCACTTTTTTTCACGTCATAGCCTGCGGATAAAATTACATCACAAAGAATGTCGCTTGCAAGAACCGTCCCTTGGCCGCCAACACCTACCATTAATATATCAGTTTTCATTTATCCACCTTGCTTATTCCCCAAGTTTATTTATAGCATCAAATTTACATACTTCAGGACATAAACCACAACCCGTACACATTGTTTCGTCAATAAAAGCTAAGCGTTTCTCACTGTCCCAAAGTATTGCCGGACATCCAACTTTTACACACGCCTTACATCCTGTACAGTTTTCCCGTATTACAAAATACGGGCTTGAAATCACACTTCTGTCTGCAAAGATACATGGTCTGTTTGTTATTACCACACTCAGTTCTTCCTTTGCTGTCTCTGCTTTCAGAGTGTCCAGGCACTCTTCCACATTAAAAGGATCGACAACTTTAACGTTTTTAATTCCCATCCCTTTACATAATGTTTCGATATTTATCTGAGGCGCCGGAGTTCCATTGATGGAAAGTCCCGTTGCAGGATTAGGTTGATGTCCTGTCATTCCGGTAATGCGGTTGTCAAGTATGATCACTGTGGATGTCCCTGAATTGTAAAAAGAATTAATAAGGCCGTTTATACCTGTATGAAGAAAAGTGGAATCACCGATCACAGCAACCGATTTTCTTGCATATTCACCATTTGAGCCCTTATCAATTCCGTGTGCCATAGAAATGCTGGCTCCCATGCAAACAGTGGAGTGTATCGCTGACAGGGGAGGTAACAACCCAAGTGTATAGCAGCCGATATCCCCGGAAGCAAACAGTTTCAATCTGTTTATTGCATAAAATATACCCCTATGGGAGCATCCCGCGCACATGTTTGGAGGACGCTGGGGCAAATCTTTGTCGATATCGTCATATTCAGAGGGAAAACGTAATACTCCGAAGTCAATATTTTTGAAAAGTTTGCTCACTCTCTCAACAGACAGCTCCCCCATTAGCGACCTGTCCAGTCGCTGAAGGTTTAAACCATAGGCTATGACCTCATTTTCAATAAACGGATCAAGTTCTTCCACAACAAAAAGTTTTTCTACCTTTTTGCTGAATTCCTTTATTTTTCCTAAAGGTAAAGGATACACCATATTTAGCTTCAACAAAGAAGCATCAGGAAGAGCCTCTTTTACATATTGATAAGCTATCCCGGAAGTGACTATACCGATTTTTTTACTATTCAGCTCCTCAGAAGCCAAATTCAGTATATCGTTATCATAGTCAGTCTGAATATTTTTTAGCCTGTCTTCGACAAAAAAATGTCTTTTTCTGGCATTTGCAGGGACCATTACCCACTTGGGTATATTCACATCCAGATTTTTTCGGGAAACATTTTCTCTGCTTCCAATATCCACAACTGACATACTATGAGAAAGCCTTGTGACTGACCGAAGCAAAACAGGTGTGCTGTATTTTTCCGAAATCTCTACTGCTAATTTTACAAAATGTTTGGCTTCATTACTGTCCGAAGGCTCAAGCATAGGTATTTTGGCAAACCGTGCATAGTGTCTGCTGTCCTGCTCATTTTGGGAACTGAACATATTGGGATCATCAGCCACTACCACAACAATACCGGCGTTAACGCCGGTATAACTTAAAGTCATGAGAGGATCAGAAGCTACATTTAATCCGACATGTTTCATACATGTCATTGAGCGTGTTCCGGCAATACTGGAGCCTATAGCAACTTCAAGAGCAACCTTTTCATTAGTTGCCCATTCAGAATATATTTCATCATACATTTTAATATTATCGGTAATTTCGCTGCTGGGTGTCCCGGGATACGAGCTCACAAGCCCTATTCCTGATTCATACGCCCCTCTTGCAATCGCAGCATTCCCGCTTAGAACTCTTTTTTCCATTAAAACTGCTCCCAGTTTTTCAGCAGCTCTGTCAATCTGCTATCTGAATATTTACCACTGAATTCCTCTATTCTGTTTTCATCATAATCGGAAGTTAATATATCCCTATATTCCCAAAGCTGTGTCAAGTATGAATTGTTAATATACTGTGAAATATTCACGTTATGACCAAGATCAAAAAGTACACTGTCGGCTAATTCTCTGTACTGTTTGCCCACCTGCTGTAAAAGTTTTTCAGCTTCAGCAACATTGCCGTTTTTTATATAATAAGTTGCAGCTTTCAGTCTTGTATAATCTGCGATTTCACTAATACTTGTTCCAAAATTCACAAAATCCTTAATGTTAGCGTCCTGAGCAATGCCAGACTGCAACATATTTTCATATTGCCCCAGTTGGCTTATTTTTTGTTGTTTGGAACTTTGCATAGCAGTAAAAACTATATAAACAACAATGAATAAACCTATCACTGCCCCTATAAAAAACAAAATTTTTCTAAAGTTTCTCTCAAGAAAAGCCTCAACCTTATCAACCGGGATTTCTTCGGTATTTTTACGTTTATTCTTAGCCATTTAGCCCTCCAGCTTGGATTTAAAAAGGAATCTATTATTTTCAAAAATATCTTTAATTTCCGAATCAGTAAGACCGCTGCCTTTCATTATTTTTGAAGCCATTTCAGAAGTTACAGCATCTCCCGGAGCGTGAAAATCATTGTTAATAACAAGTTTTGCACCTGTTTTGAGGGCAACAGAAGCCACATGTCCATTTGTCAAAGAATGACCTTTTCGTGTGGTAATTTCCAGAAAAACGTTCTTAGCTGCTGCAAGCTCTGCTTCTTCTTTTGTTATTAACCCCGGATGCGACAATATGTCAACCTCAGCTTCGATAGCTGCTCTGTTTGTCCCTTCAGTAACCGGCTCCACAATTGTTTCTCCGTGAACCACGATAATATCAGCACCTTTATCAATGGCATTTTCCTTGATTTCTTTGATTAACTCAGGCGGAACATGAGTCAGCTCCAGCCCCACCAGTACATTAAAGCCTGAGTTTAAAGCATTTAATCGTTTTTTTAATTTTAGCTGGTTTTCAAGAATAAATTCATAATTGCTATGATCAGCATGATCGGTAAAAGCTATACCTTTGTAACCGGAAATTTTAGCCCTTCTGGCAGATTCAGCAGGAATCAGCTCACCGTCACTAAAAGTTGTATGTGTATGCAAATCATATTCAAACATAGCCTCCAATAATATTCAAAACTCACCAAAAATCAACAACAAAGTAAAGATTTCAAAAACCAAGCCAAACTTTAATATTTACCGAAAACTATAAGAATAATTTTGAAATATGTCTCAGTCCCTTCCTCTACTTTAGGGGAAGGAAAGGATGGGGTAAGAAGTTGTTGTTTGGCATTGAGACCTCTCGGCTTCGCTCGAGGTTACATTTTCTGTCATCGTATATTAAGAAAGTATGAAAAATTGTTTAACAGGGTATTAAAAAGTTGTATAAGGTTCCAGAGCACTGAAGGTGATAGTTGATAAGCCTGTTGTTAAAAATTTTCACAAATGTTTCTTCATCAATAAAAGTCCTTATTTTCTTTTTCACCAAAGGAAATCCCAACGGTGTCAGAAAAAGAAGGCAAACTTCATTAATACTAAAATCAATATCGGTACTTTTTAATATATTTTCAAATTTTATCAGTTAAAAAGATTATATTTTGTTTAAAGTGATATTCCTGCTGTTTTCCGGGATGTCAAAATATTGTACCAAAGCATCCTGCCATACCTGAGATATTTCGATATCATAATTGCAAAAAAATATTTCCACCCTCTGCGGCAGATTAATTTTCGGCTTGAAACCAAATTTTCTATCTGGTAAATGGCAAAAATCCTGTGCTGATTGTCATAGCTGCCGGTAACTATTTTTGTAACATCTTTGATAACACTGTTAACAAGCATATAAAAAGGAACTGCTCCAGGGATACGCCTGGTGTTTATAAACGAAACTGTTAATTTTGCCCATGTTAATTCTTTTAAAAATTCGTTTTTACCGTTTTTTATTATTTTCATTGTTATTTTTCTTTAGATATGGATATTTTACATTAACCTCTGTTAAGTTTTGATGGAATTTGCTACCTTTTTTATTATTGGCAAACCATTTGTAATGTTCTTTATTTTGATTATTACTGGGATATTGTACCGGGGTAGGTGCTTTCTCAAAATTTGTTAGTTTCAGAAAATCCTCAAAACCGGGATTATTCCTCAGCTCATTTTCGATACTGTTTATATCATAATTTCTATCTTCAATTGCATGTTTTATATTGTTGCCTTCTGCATTCAGGGTTCTGATTTTCACGGAATCACAATAAAACCTTATACTGCCGAGACCTAACGGCTTCCCCATTCCTATTTTATGAGCATGTTCTTCACTGTTGCCTATAGTCAGTACCCATATTAAAGTATTCAGTTCTTTTTCTGTAATTTTATTAAAATAAATCTTGCCTTTAAATTCAGCTTGAGCATTAAGGGGTCTTATGCCGACATTTCGTTCACTTTTCTCTTTAGCTTCCTCCACTTTCTTAATCTTTTGATGCCAATAAAATTTTCTACCCAATATCTTGGGATTATTTAGGACATATTTTTTATTTTGATGCTTAGATTTTACGTAGTCATATGTCCAATATTCAGCTTTTTCATTCGGTTTTTTCAGATAAAATTCCGAGGCGGAAATCTTTGGGGAAGAGAGCTCATTTAATACAATAGGTTTGTGGAATAACGAACTATTAGTTTTAACAAATTCAGCATCACCAAACCTGACTTTAGAAGCCAGTGCTTTGCTGTTTTTACCATTCTCACTTACAAAGCCAAATAACTTACAAGCGGGACAAATGCAGTTTTCTGATGAACACGGGCTGTAAGTATCTAAAATATCCTTCAGTCTCTTTTTATAGACCTCTCTGCCCATTGCAGCAGGAGAAATATAGTATAATGAGTCGCATACTTTATGATAATACACGAGAAAAAAATCATCTTTTGGATTAATATGTTTGTAACCGTTGTGCCCTTTCTTCAAATGTTTGTTAATTTTTGAATCAGCATAAAGCTTTAACGAATATTTAAAATTTTCCACCACCTCTTTCGGAATTTCTATACTGTTATCATTTTTATTAAGGATGCAAAATATGGATTCATGATGTTTTTTAACAAAATCCTCACCTTTATGGAGATATCCTTTTTTATATCCATTTTTTTCTGTTTTTGAAATATCGCTCACCAATTTAAATAAAACCTTATTGCTTTTATTCTTTTTAATGTATTTTTCATACGTCCCTCCCTCCTTAAACCATATTTCATGCTCCCACTTATATTTCTTCAGTTCGGATTTGAAATTCCTATTTTTATCTTTATTATTATCTTTAACTTTTATACCATATCTTTCACACTCATACAGATACCACTTATCCCCCTTTTTTTTCAGAATGCCCGGCTTGCCGGCTTTTACTTCTACAGGTCTTCTAAATATCCTTTCATCTTCATCAACTACAGAAAGACAAGAATTTGTTACCGCTTCAAATGCAGATCTTATAACTCCTCTTATCTCACTTCCGGGAAGTACTGGAGCTTTTGGTTCTACCGGCCCCTCCTGAATTCCACTCAAGTCTTCATATGAAAAAAAATCATAAGAATGCATATTTGAAACATTAAATCTTTTTTGAAAGGCTTTATTGTTTGTTACGTTTGTAATAAAAACAGGTGTTAATGTTTTTACGCTGTATTCTATCCAACCGGTTATTCCTTTTTTAGAAGGATATTCATTTATAGATTTTTTGCTGCATTTGTCCCCAATTTCCACAAAATGATAAGGGTTTACAAATCTATTACTCATATACCACCTCATTTTTGTCATTTTTGATGTTTACAAATCTGGCATCATAAAAATATAATCTACCAAATTCATCCGGTGTCAGATAGTTTCTTACCGTTAGTTTCATTGAGCCTGATTTTGTATCAAGTGGAAAAGGGATGTAAATTCCCTTATTTCTGTCTACAAGAGCATTTTTCTCCCTATCAAAATCCCATAATCCGTGTGTATCATCATACACAAAAACATTATCAGTTTTACTCGCTTTACTTTCACATCTGAATCTGTATTTGTATAAGTTGTTTTCAATTTTCCAAAAATGCAGCTCAGCATTTCCGTTAAAGATGCGCCCCTCCAGCAGAGTATCTGTTTGTATTGTATCAGATAGCGCAGATAGTCTGATAAAGGATACTTTATCTGCAAAATATAAAAGTAAAAGGTTATCCCCTGCCAATTCTTCATATTTGTCAAACAATTCTGAAAGAGCACTCTCCTTTACTTTTTCCGTCTTAGAATATGTGTATATATCCACTACTTTATTTTTAAGCATTGCCTTCTCCTTTTTTCGGTATAACAAAGATTCCTTTGTTTAGATAATCCATATAGGACTGCTCATTAACCTCAATTGATTTCAAGCTCAAAACACCTCTTCCAACAGCTGTTTCCCCACCGACAGGATGAATACCTAAGCCTATTTCTTTTATGGCCATCAAGATTAGGTCTCTATAACATTCACATTCTTTTTTTAGCAGTATTTCTACACGGAAATGACCTTTATAGTGTGCTTTAGAGGTAAACAATGCTCCTTTCACCACAGCCCCACTGAATCTGTCCACTTTGTTCCTTGTATAAATCAAGCCTTTTCCCCCTGTAATTGCATTTTCGGAAACAGTGATATTTGATGGCCGTGCACGGAGACTGTAAGCCAGATTGCTGTCTTCTCTCACTTTGCCAAAAATTTTTTCAACAATATTTTCCGGATTGCTGTAATTTAGTTCAAATAGGAGATTATACACTGAGTGCCTCAGAGCACCTGAAAAACTTGTGCCGGGGATTACTGGATTATTTCCACTTGATATATGGCTAAAATCTTCTTCAGCATTAATATACTCAGGGTTAGACCTGACCAAAATTGAATTCACTACTTCAAATTCAGCTGATATTTTATCAATATTAATATCAGAGTCCACTTTTTCAGGCACAAATGAATCCTTGACAAGGTTCCAGTTAAAATCAATCCATTTGTCCACATCCTGTTTTTCTGACATGTTTAGAATGAGCTTTCTTATATTAACAAGGCGAGCAGCACCAAAGCCTCTGCTGGTCTTTGCTCCAAAACGCAAATACCCACCTGCCAATTTGGCAAGTAAATTTTCAAATTCTCTGATATATTTCTCCCCTTCATGAGTACCCCACAACACTAACTCTATCTTAGTATTAAACAAAGCTCCCTTTTCCATTATTTCATAGTCGTATTTAGACTTGTCAACAGCCAGCCTTGATTCAAAGTCAAGTTTTACTCCATCTCTTTTTGATACTTTATAATTATTTTCAGGATACAAATCGTGGAAAATCAGCAATGACTGCTCAGAATCTCTGTCCCCAAACAGTATGTTTCTACCATTATTGTGGTATTCAGAGCGCAACACACCTGCAAAAGAAGTTGCCGGAATCTATTGTTACTGTCTCATTTTTGGGATTTTTGGTTATCGTTAATTTACAGTGTCCGTACTGAGAATTTTTAGATTTACCCAAATATGCGGTAAACGTATCCGAGGGTAATGCTTTTTGAAGTTTTGCCAGAAGTGTCTGCTCGCCTCTTATAATACTTCTGAAATGCATGTCTTTATTTACAGCTTCAAAAGTAAAAAACTCACCTTCATCTTTGTCTGGTCTCCCTTTGTTTCTGTTTGCTAACGGTCTGCTGTGATGATAACTTGTTATTTTCAAAACAGATTTCTCTATAAATTCTCCGTTGTCTTTTATCATTATAAAAGGTTTTGCACCACCTTTGGTTATAATATCATTTTCCGTAATTTTTCTATAGTCATAAGGATTTGCTGTGTCAAAATATTCATCCTGTTTATTTTTCTCTTTTGTTATGGAAATAGGGGCAGGTATGCTTCTTTCATCATTGATAACAGGATATCCGTTATAAAACTGAACCTTGTTGTTTAGAAAAATATCCAAAAAGTCTTTATCTTTATGAGCATCCTTGCCCAGTCTATAATATTTGATGTAGTATCTTGCCATTAGTCCCAAAATTGAGCTGCCCGGAATACTGTCTTCTGAAATCTGACCATTACCTACTTTATTAGTGGTTAAAATACCGGATAATGTCTCTATATCAAGCTGCAGACTGTCATTGGCTACAAAATTTTCATTATGATATTTCTTCGATTTTTTAATGTTCTCCAAAGTCATTTTGATATGACCGAAACCTCTGTTTCTGTTCAAACCGAAAAATCTTGTAACTTTACATATTGTTTGCAAATCATCCAGATACTCATGAGGTAAATCAATATCGAATTCGAAAAACAGGCCTCTCCTGAGTGCACGTACCATCCTTAAAGAATTTTCTTTGGCAATACCGTTTTCTATAGCAGTAGCAGAAACAATTTGAGTATAATAATTTAAAACTGTTTCCTTATTTAAAATAATTTTTGGCAGCTCCTCCCTGATATTTTCCAAAAAAACTTTTAAATCCCTGTAGTTCAGCGGATAGCCGTTCGATAAAACCAATACACCTTCATTACCACCGGTCACACCAAAAATATTATTTAAGCTATTTCTGTCCATTTTATCTGCATTAACCAAATGCCATGCATTTTCTCGAAGGATTCCTTTTATTCGTTTTGCAGGTATATAGGGTAATCCATAGTCATCGCTAACAACTTCCACATCTATAATACTCCCCCTGCCCTCACCCGTTGCAGGAATTGCATTGCTCAGTAACTCCATCTTGATTTTCATAATCACTCCTCGTCTATTACATTTTTATAAAAATCCAGCATTTCCAAAACATCAAAAAACGGTGTGCAATTTTCTACAAAAATATCTGAATTGCTGCTAACATTCTCAGGGAGGTTTAGGTTATAACCGCGATATCTCAGCTGGTTGAGAAGTGCGAGTGTATCCTCTATACTTGAGGCTATAACATTTCTCAAATCTTTTAGTTTGTTCTTTGGCAGTTTCTGTAACTGTTTGTAAATATCCTTGAAAGACTTAAAATTATATTTGTCGCTATCATCGCTTACACACCACGGACGCCATGCCAAATGATACACATCACTTTCAATGTCTCTTTCCAATCCCGGAATATTATAATATCTTTTTCTTATAGAGTTTATGGTATCGGTAATTCCTGACATTACTACATGAAAATCAAGCCATGATTTTACATTTGCTCTATCCAGTCTTTTCCCTCTGTCTTTTGCGTTTTTACACAGTTCTTCAGCCATTTCGTAAGCTCTGTAAAAAGGAAAATGTTTATTTACAATACATATACCGCCACAAGCAGAAAGTTTTACATCAGAAAATCTCTCTTTACCCGATTCCTCTATTTTTTTTAGAAAAAACTCTGTCAGACTTAAAGCATATGGTGCAGAGACAATAAATGTTATATCATCACCATTTACCACCACAGGGCGTAAAAGTAATTTTTTGGAAGGTCTTTCATTGTTTGAATTTATTTTATCCTGGAAAACAGATATCGTTTCTTTCATTGTATTTTTATACAATTCATCAATTTTCCGGGAAAACTCTTTAGTTTTATTAACAGCGTCTTTATAGTCAGAGAATTTTTTTGCCAAATCATCAAGAATAATGCCCATATTGTTGCCATCGATATGGACAACAGCTATTCTGTTTTCTTCATCAAACAGCAGTTTGTCCAGCTCCTGTTCAAATGTATAGTCTTCATATTTATCAGGAATAAGCTCATCGAACATTATTTTCCTGAATTGGCTCCTCTTTAACTCCGCTGATTTTGAAATATTAATATCATTTTCATCATTAGTATATGCTGGCAAACCATCCGTAGCGGCCTCTTTTGTGACAGAAGTGTTCAATAACGGTGTGGTTTTAATAATCTTTTTTTTGTTTTGGTTATGCTTTATCATCAGTGCTTTCTTATCTTCAACGAAGTTTTCCATTTCCACTTCTACACTTGTTATGGCGATATTGAGCATCCCAGCAGTTTTTTCAATCACCTTCCTGGAAAAACAATTTGCAACTTTTTCGGCATTTTTAACACTATTAAAAGCAAGCATTGCATTGCCACCACCTATATAAATAATCTGTACAGGATTTGTTTTGAAATTATTTTCGAAAGGTGTATTTTTCATTAACTCAGGCTGCAGAAATAACGCCTCATTAACTGATTCCAGTAATGTCTCCTCCATAATTTCAAAGACAATATATGAAGCCCCGAGATTTTCCTTCAGCTTATTAGATGTAAAAATGTAATTTTGTATACCTGTGACATCGTACATTGATAAAACCGGCATTTATTTACCCCCAATTATAAATTTTTAACATCTTCAGTATCCGGAAGGATTTTGATAGGTTTATGTTTTTGATTTTCATTTCCCTGAACATAATATTCAGCCTGTCTTAAAGGAATAAAGCAAAAAATCATAAAAACATTTGATATTAGAGAGGTGCCTGTGGAAATGTTGAAGCTGATATCTGCATCAGAATAGCCATTTTCTTTTATATCCTGAATGATTTGCCTGGTTTACTTTTGATTGACTGAACATCGTTAACATCCACACCTTGTTTTTCAATGATTTCAAATCCAAGGCCAAACTTATCTTTTAATTTGTAAAGTGTCTCTTTAAACAAATTATATTGTGTATTTCCGCTATCGGATGAAGTATTCAAGAAGCATATTAGCTCCAGTGTATCGCCATGAAATTTTATTGATTTAAGAGGAAGGCTCCAGTTGCTCTTCAGCACATCCAGTTTGGAAATGACATCACAGAGATTATCTGTTTCAGTTCGTATTTGTGTTCTATACATGTTAAAAGGAGCTGCAGAAATAAAGACTTTTCTTTTTTCCAGTTTATCAGAGATATTTTTAAGTTTGTCAGGCATAAAAATAAAATAAAAGTAAACAAGGTTAACAAAATTAAAAGCAAACATACAAGCAAAAACTGATTTTCCTTCCATAAATAAATCTACATTCCAGCTGATAACACATAACAGCCCCAGTGCACCAATTATACCATATGCAGAATGATCCCTGATTTGAATTAGGTTTTTTATATGTTTTTTAAAATATATTTCATCTGTTTTGAGCGCTCTTAATAAAAAAAACACTAAAATATAAAGGACTCCTGTAAATAATTCCGGCATTGGATTTGGCGCAGGCAAAGATAATGATATCAATAAAATAAAAATTAATAAAAAAATTTCTGATTTATATGTTTTAATAAAAAGCCAGGGTTCACTCTTCACATGGTCTTCCATGTTTTAAAACCTCACGGCAACAGTTTTTAAAAGATGAATACCCTTCTCTGGTTTATTCGGCAGTAATCCCCCGCTCAAGAAGATACAGACAGGACAGCTTCAGAGGGATTGTTAGTGTATGATTTTTACCGTTTTGGTCATCTTTTACAATCATGGAAAGCTGCTGCAGAGAAATACCGGAAATTTCCGCAAGAACTGACACGCCTATACTACTTTTTTTCAGCTCATCTATCAAATCTTTTAGCTTAATTGATTTCAAATAAAACTGTAGTTCTCCGGTGGAAGTAATTTTGTTTCTATCCAGCTCTTCTTCAGTTGTAAAAACCCAGGGCGTGTATATATATGTCAGCCCCAATGCAGCAGCATGTTTGCAAAACATTTCCTTTGATGCACTACAGTCGCATTTGAAATCAAGCGGATCCGAATCAA
>Ga0208153_100051_pt1 | contig 56503 bp, 85 predicted proteins | sample Wag42014_10_18_FD_187331 | JGI IMG/M metagenome (GOLD analysis project Ga0208153, IMG submission 187331) | Deep subsurface shale carbon reservoir microbial communities from Ohio, USA - Utica-2 Time Series 2014_10_18 (SPAdes) (version 2) ... | reverse complement strand
GTAGATTCATCCCATGAACTATCTGGTTGGTATATGGTAACTGTACCGATAGTAGAGTTTCTATTAGATGGTTTCATCTTTAATTCGGATTTCACACCAGATGATTCATCAATTGATGTTACAGGATAATAAAGTAATGTTCGTTCTTCATTATCTGTATAATCCTGAACATGGAATCGGTCACCTGAACCATAATTAGTGTCGGGATTTGCTTCATCTATATCAGTATCTTTAGTTATACTAACATTGTAACTCATATGCTACCTCATGTAGATTTCTGGAATACAAATACGCCTGTACTTGATTCAAATGTAACTGAACCAGACGGATTCTTTATTTTGTAGCCACCTGTATCCAAATCAGCAGTCATTGGGTTCTGTACAAGCCCGGAATTGTCATTTACTGTTTGCCATGCCGTTCCATCATAGTGTTCAAGTTCTTTGCCTGCGGCATTATCTGTGACATAAATTAGATCACCTTCCGAAGGTGATGTAGGTTTAGTAGTAGAAGTACAAACAGTGACACCACCGCTACCGCTATTTATAGTATCGTACACATCCTGTAGTGAAGTACCATCCGGAAATTTTATATTACTTTTTGGTATTACTGCCATATTAATTGCTCCTAATAAAACATTTCACATATACATTGGCTTCTATTCTCATTATCCTATCATAAGTATTTTCACCACTAACATATTGTTCTGGTGTAAATACTATATCATACCATTTGCCAGCCTCTCCTACATGAGAAAGTATATTTATTTCATTTTCATCTGTTGTAAATGGAGAACCAGAAACAGATGTAACACTACCATCTTCTCCAGCTTCTATAATTACTCCATGAGTGGTAGAAAAGCCTGTGTCATTATTTATACCAAGTAGTATTGGATGTGTGTGGGAAACATTGGAAGTAGCGTTGGCAACTGATTTAGATATACTAGTATCATTACCAGATACGATTATACCACTATAACTATCTATTGCTCCCATTAGATATATAATATCACTTGCTTGATCAAAATCACTGGAACCTTTAGGTGCCATACTAAAATACGAATTATGGTTATGGTCACCATCGGAAGTTATTTGTTTTGAATACAAACGAAAGGGCTGTCTCTTAAAGGAAAGTAATACTTTATTTATAGCAATAACATCATCAGGTATCCTAAATCGTACGTGCAAGGGCGATGAAGAATCGCAATTTTCGTAAGATTGAATCTGGAAAATATTTGTGGAACCCTGACCGTATGGATTGTTAACATCCATATTCTTTTCCAGAGAAACAATCTTATCTTCAAAGACTCCCTTACTTATATATACAATTTCAAAACTTGCAGTCTCTTCGGAATATGACCAAGATTTGAGAACTCTTTCTGTAGATGAACCATCATAATCCACAATGGTTATTACATCACCCACATCAGCAGATAAATCATCTCCCAGATATTCAAATTTGCCGGATATTCCGGAATCTTCATATTTTTGAATTAATTTATCGGCAAGTCTATCTATGGTATTCTGGTCTGTAATTGACCTATCAATATATCGATTTTCCTGAATCCCGTTAATGTCGATTGATGAGGATGTTTGTGGGATGGACTCCGTGTATTCAGCACTGTACACAAGGATTCCTGATTTATGAGGATAAGGACTTATCTTATCGGAGTTGATACCTCTGGTTACGGTGAGTTCTGTAGGAGAAACCACACTTGCAATTTCGCATTTTTCTCTACCTATCCAAATAGTATCTCCAATACCCAAAAAGGATGTGTCCGATATAGTTAAAGAAGTATCAGTCTCCGTTATGTCGGCACTCAAAGTGGCTCTGTCTGTAACTGCTCCCAATCCTTGTCCACGTAATTGATTGATTCCATCTCCATAACCCAAGACATATAATACATTATACACATCATTGAGATTCTGTTCTTCTTCTTCCCTGTGTGAATCACTACCCATGGTAAAGGTTTGCTGGGAAGTTGCAGAACCTCTGTCTGACATATTAAAATACAGAATACCTGCAGATTCGGAAACCCACCAGTCTTTGCCAGCAATTCTTGCTAGACCGGAAAGGGCACCGAGAATGGAATCATATTCAGCACGGAAAGAAATTGCTGGAAGGTCTGCATCCAGTGTACCTATGGATATTACCCCATCAATAAGTTCAGTGATGATTGTATTCATAGATGTGTTTGTCCATTCCATCCTCCCATCAGTGGATGTTTCGTCATAACTTATACGGGAGAAGAGTTTGACTTCGAAACCTTCACATTTGAGCAGATATACATCACCATCCACACCATATTTATAATCAACGATGATGCCTTTCCACATGTCTCGTGTGCCATTATTGAGAACAACCCAATTACCGTATACAATTTTGCCTTCCTGTGTAGCATCTAAATCATAACATTCAATTTCGGCTTCACTGACCTGATTATTTTCTTTCTTTGCTGAAAATCTATATACTTCACCAAAGGAGGTACCATCTACTGTTAATGTATAACTCATTGTGCCTCCAGCAGAGTTATTGTGTACTCCAGCAAGTTACTGAATTCAGCATGTTCCACAAAGTCTGCACTTTTGATTACTACCTGCCAAGCATTATTTCCATCCACGGTATGAGTTCCATCACCACAGCGATACGGAAAGAGGCATAGTCCGTCGTTTTCGTCATACCAAGTCTTTATAGCGGTCTGCATGGTAGCCAAAAAGTTGTCCGTGGCGTTTTTGGCGTCTTCCGGAGTAGCTCCTGTGCCTCTGTAATAGCCAGTCAGGACAAATACTGTGGTCATAAAACCACGATCATTTACACGTCTGACTTCCTGTCTTTTGTATTCAAAAGGCTCTCTTGTAAATTTTATATCTACTCTTTCTATCTGCAAATTTAAATTTGTGGTTCCTGTTGGGTTCCACAAATCTACTGGAAATGTGCCATTACTCATCTAAGAGAACCTCCTGCGTACTTCTTAATATCTTCTTTCCAATATCTGGACATCTCATCTGCAATCTTTCTTATATCCAAGGATGAAGAAATACTTCCATTTATAGTTACATTGGGCGAAATGGTTATTGATGTGTTGTTGGTATTTCTGGAACTCTGACTTGCAGGAATTACAGTTTCACCCTGATGGAGTTTATATATTCCATCCTGTGTGATTGAACCACCAGTTGCATAAGAATTTGAATAACTGTCTGCATAATCACTAAGATAGTCTGCCACACCACCAGATGCATTTACTATTATGTTACTCATACTAAAAGCATCCGAACCTATTAACCAACTTGGCATATAATCTATGAGATTACCAATAGCATCCTTAACTTTTCCAACAAAATTTTTGATTGGCTGATACATTTTATACCATATGGATTCTGTATCGTTATGCATTTTATCCCAAGTAGTTTTCAGGATACTGTATATAGATTCTGCAATTGATTTTACATTAGAAAAGAATTCTTTAAATTTATCAATCCAATTTTTGACATACCTAACGAATGATTCATCTAAATCAGTATATTTAACTATAAGATATCCAAGGACTGCAATAAGGGCTACTATACCTACTGTAGTCACAGAAATGGCTCCCAAAAATCCCATTATAGCCCCGATACCAGCAGAAATTACTCCACCGGATGCAAGAGAGCCCACGGTAGCCAAGAATATAGATACTGCAACAGCTATTCCGGTAATGACTGGAATTGCAATCATTACTGCACCAGCAAATTTTTTCACTGTTTCGGATTGGCTATCAAACCAATCAGCCATTGCCCATAATTTATCAAGTAATCCTTCAATCTCATCAGACCATGGAATTATTGCTGTATCATAGACATATCCAAGGACTCCACCAAATTCCGAGATATAAGAAGCAAAAAGAGGAGAAAGTTTTGCAAGAGTATAAAAAGAACCGATGACTGCACCAGTCATTTCCTTCCATTTTGCCCTCACGTTCATGAGGATTTCTCCCTGCTTTATCAAACCCTGATTCAGGTCTTTGTTCTTGTCTTCTACCTTATCTGTTTTGGCAGGTGTTCCGGAAGGTGCTCCAGTGGCTTCACCATTTCCGGTATTTATTGGTGGGGGAGCTTCACCACCTGAATCGCTTCCAAATCCAGGAATTTTACTTACGTATTTATTCATCATCCTGAAATACTTTTCGTATTTGGATGTGAGTTTTTCTACAGCATTGGCTTGTTTATTCTTTTCTTGAGCATTCTCACTGGAGTTTTTTAAATCTTCTTTAGAAAGAGAATTCAATTTTTTCAGTTCATCATTCAAATCTTCTAATGACATATTATCCTCCAGTGTTTACATCCTTGAGTTGTTCTGTCTGCTTCTTTATATCCTTATTTTGCTGATATCCAATAGTAGAATAAATATCTATTTCCTTACTGGACATGCGCTCGATTTCATCTACTCTAAAACCCATGGTAATTAAATTATATTGAATAATATAATGGGAGAATTCATTACGTTCTCCCTCCATAGCTTTTAGCAGTTTTTTGACTCTTCCTCGTCAAGTCCGCCCATATCATCTGCATCGGGGATTATTTGCTCTGTGAGGGCATTACCCATTTCATCAGAGAGCCTCATAATATCCATGGCATCGACACGGAAGAGTCCGTCAGTATCCACAAGGATTTTCAGGAGTATTTCTTTATTGTATTTTGCAATATCTATACCCATACCCTTTTTATTGGCAGACATACAATTGGATACAATACGCTGTTTTTCCATCCAGGAAATTTCTTTTACCTGAAATTCATACTCCTTTCCTCTAAAAAAGAAAGGTTTTTTCTTGACACGGGAATCTGCAAAAATCCCATTTTCCATTTTCTGAACATCTTCACTCATATTATCACTTACTTTGTTTTACTTTATTTATGCGAGTGCTACGTATGATGTTGCGTAATCGTTTTCGATTACTGCATAAGCATTCTTCATGATTATTTCTACAGGTACGACCACTTCATTGGAATCGGGCACGCTGTGTGGTGCTTTGCTAATATAACAGTTATTGGCTCCCCCGTCTAAGGTCTGCATATCAAGGGAAATATCGGAACTGATCTTTAAGGTGTCTCCGGAAGCCCTTTCGAAATACAGGGAGATATCAAAGTTAGTGCCATTGATGAGTTTATCATATATGGTCATATCATCGATTGCGATATCTGCTTTGAGGGAGAATTGCCTTCCGCCTTCCAGAAGTTCAGAAACCGAATTTACTGGTGCGGTCTTGAAGTATCTTTTTCCATCAATATTATTGGAAAGTGTCATTTCGAAGGATTGTAATCTACCAATTTCTGTTGACCAGAAGGTTATGGTGGACTGATAGAACCAGTATGGCTCGTCGTCAAGGGCAGTCACGTCCGGAGCATCGGAAGCATTGTCTTGGGTGACGTTCTGTCCCTGTACCGTAACCGAAGCTTTGAGCTCTCCGGAAGATTCGGCAGCAAGACTTAATTGATCAACTTTGAGTCCGGAATAAATCCGGTTATAATCATTACCGACTCCGGATGTAAGTCTGGAGACTACTGCTCCGAAACTTGGGAGTTCGTCCGCAGGTTTGATTGTGTGGGTATATGGATCAGCTGAACCTGACACAGAATCGGAACCAAATGCCAGTGCAATCATACGGGCATCCTGAATGGTGAATGGAATATTGCCGGATAGAGAAAATGGACCTTGAACCAAAGTCTCAATGTTCCTACTAGAGGCTACACCTATCTGTTTGAAATCCTTCCATTCGATTTCGGGGTCTGGAGGTTCATATCCTTTGAGGAGTCCAACCGGATAAGCTCCATCGGCAACTCCCCATGCTGTAGTTCCGGTTTTATAACCGAATGCATTTTCACATGGTGTTAGAGCAAGTCTATATTGCTCACTTCTGAATATACTCACTTTTAGTCTCCTATTAGTTTTTTACGTGCAACAAGTTTTATTTCAACAACATACCGCCATAATCCCACAGCCTTATTAGTGAGATTCATACGGTCAGTACCCTCAAGTTTATGCCATCCCGTGCCTGTCACATCCCTCCTCAAGGTAAGTAAGAGTCTGTCAAGTTCAGTATAAATTTGGTTTACATGATCCACACCATTCACTGTACGAATGTCTGCAGATACGGAACCTGCCCAATCTCTGGAATCCCACTGAACATCGCCTCTGGAAATGTGAAGTCCGGAACTCTCATAGAGCAGGATATATCCAGCACTACTTTTTACATTAATACGTTTGACTTCTTCAACCCTCTTGATTATGGGCTTTGGACAATTTTCTATATTCCAGTTGGTATTCAAAAAATCCAGAATGACTCCTACAATATCTATATCTGGTGAAGTCATTTAATCACCACGATTTAATTTCAACATGCCTATCCATTATTTTGTATGCCCTTTCTTCCCACATCTTGGCTTTATTTACAGGTGGGATGTTGGAAGTACCTTCGGGCAAGAGGACAGAATAGTCGTCCTGCTGTATCATATAACTTGCTGTAAGCAATGTGCAGGCTCTTTTGATATCTTTAGGCACGGAGTCCAGACCGTAGTCGTATGTCACTCGTATAGAATGTCGCATTCTCCACGGGTATCTGTTAGCAAAGTGGATAATTCCTCTGTCGTAGTCCACCCAATAATCTCCATATCGATCTTCGGTGTAATTCCCGATGAATTCTTCCCAATGAGAACCATCCCAGACTTCGAGCTTGACGAGTTGTTGAATATTGCGGTTCTTGAGGTAAATTCTTGCCCTGTCAGACCAATCTCCAAATCTTTCTCTCTGTGCAACAAATCCATGAAAGTTGTAATGTTCATTTTCCTTCCTCACAGTTCTCCATGCGTGGTGGGTGTAGAAATCAATCTCATCTTCGCTTTCTTCAATAAATTCTTCTACTGTACTGGTATCCGGAACAGTATCTACACCCACATCTATTCCTATAAATTTTGCTACATCCTGTGCCGTACAATAATCAGCCATTTTATTTCTCCGTCGCAGCGTCGATTATGGCAAAACCCTCTTCCTTGGTAATCACACCATCCCTGATAGATTCCTGGATTTCATCAATAATCTTTACCCTTGTAGATTTGGACTTTTCAGACCACCAATTATATGCGTGCTTACCAAAGGCTACTGCCCATCCACTTATAGCAACAGTTACCATTACAACGGTGTTTACATCAAAATTTATCATTTGAATATCCTCTTTAGAATTCCTTTGTTCTCTTCATGTGTCTGGAGATGTCCCTCTCTCCATTTTATATTTTCCCTTTCCATATCCTTGATGAGGGTTTTTATTTCCTGTAGTTCTTCTACCACTCTGGCGTAATCCCCATCAATCCGCTTTTCAAGAATTTTTTTCTCTTCTGCGGATTGTTCTTTTGCTTTCTTTATTTGATTACCAAGGAAAAGGACTCTTTCATCGGTTTTGGAATTATTGGTCTCCAGTTTGGAAGTCTTTTCTCTCATTTTCTTTACAAAATTCTCCATTTCTTCGTACATTTCATCCATCCTTTTATTAAAATTCTGGAGTTCACCTAGATGATTTCTGGTTTGATTGACGATCTCCTTTCTTATTTTATCGTTCTTTTCAAATTGACGTATCTTGTCGTCAAGTTTCTGAATCTTTTGTGTCGTAATGCCTGTGTGTTCTTTTATATCTTTAGCATTGGACTGACACATAAGGAGTATCTTTCCCTTAAATTTTTTGAGTTCGTAGTCAACCATGTTCTCACTCCACAGGTTCTCTGAATTGTATGTCAATACCATCAATTAAATCACTAGTACCCATATCAACATCTATTTTGGTACTGCTCTGAGTAATTGCTACTGTAACATTACCTTGAGTTATGCTACCTGTACCTGCATATTCAGTACCGTTGATTGTCAGTTTGATGTATTCATCAGCATCGAAGGGATGTGAATTGCGAAGTGAAAATGAACCTGCACTGTCGCATTGCAATTGACCATTATCTGTAAATGAGAACTCACCAGATGTTATAGACATGCTTGAGTATGGTACATTTGCTGTCCAGCCGTCACTTGTCGGATACTTGCTGGCATCGAATGTGTAGAGTGGTAGGGTTGCCAGTGAGTTGAATCTGGATTTGATTTGCGTAAGTGTAAGAGCACTGCTATCAAGAGCACCCTGCAATATCACTAAATTCCCATAATTACTTCCAACTTTACCAATTTCAACTGATGATGCCGTTACTGGAGTCTCAGTTGTAACAACTACGTGATTTATTTTGTCTTCGGTTATTGCACTATTTTCTTCCCCATTAATATATACGGTTGGATTTGCTATATTGTTTGCTCTGATCATACCACTCGATACATCTATATTTGCAGTTCCATTCAAATCAATCAAATATTCTGTATCAGAAGAACATTGTACAATAAGTTCAATTGTTTTAATATCTGTTTCTGTGTCACCAATTCCCAGATAGTTATTCGATCCATTCATCCTTAGTCCGTCTGTTAGGTATCCACCTGAACGAGTAGCCCCATAGATAGTAGCATGATTATTCCCCATTATATCACCAACTTAAATCCATGAGTGTACCATCGCTGTTCTTGGTACTCATATCAGTAGCAAACACGGTGTTGTCATCTACGTCAGGTTGCAGGCGGTGAGTGAAACTTCTTTCGGCAGGTCGGACACCGACAGCGTTTTTGGTTTCGTTGTAGAGTGCAAGGACTTCATCATCGGTGAATTTTACATTTTTATAATACGAAACATGATGTATAAAACCGTTATGCCAATATGTTGAATTTTGCCTTCTGCCTATATAAAAATCATTTTCATTTGGGTTTATATCACCTGTTATATTGATTGTATGTTTGTGTTTACCATCGAGATACAAATCCATTTCATTGTTACCAACACTTACTGTGAACGAAATTGTTTTATCTTTATAATTTCCGATTGGATACATACTTACGTATCCTTCATCAACAACTACATTGCCATCATTATCAAATAACTGGAAATACATGTCGTGTCCAGTAATACGTGATGCAATCCATAGCGTATTGTTTATATGTACAATAGTTTCAGCATGTTCCTTACTCATAAAATTAACAATCATGTGTATTGTAAATGTATCTGGAACGGTTGTTTTTCCACAGTTAACAAATCTTCCACTACTAAAATACGGTTTCAGTCCTCTTGCTGTCGGTTTCCATTCAATATCCGTAGGAACTCCATGATTTTCATTCCCGCTACTGTCGAGGAAGTTTAAGTTGAAATTCCATTCCCCAACGAGATATTCACGTAATTCTTCGAGTGAACGTGCCATTACGCAACAACTCCGTAATTAATTTTAATCATTATTATCATCTTCTCCCATATTTCCGTTTAGTCATTGTGTAAATGTAATCAACCTGTGTCGGTGTAAGTGGTTGGTTGTAAATTCTTACGTCATCAATCATACCATCGTAGTATAACGTACCATCCGAGTGTCCTAAATATATTGGACTGTCTCTAACTGTATTTGAACCAGTACTATTTTCGCCTACATTAACACCGTCAAGATAGAAGTAAAGATTTTCACCATTTCTGACAACGATTAATTGATGCCACATTCCGTCAGCAATGAATTCACCTGTGTCATGTGATACTCTCGATGTGTAAAACTCATCTAACCATGCAAAATTACCATTATAATTTGTTATCAGGAAATCTGCACTGATACCAGTCAACTGTCCAGTACCCAATATTACAGGGTCAGTGTATCGAAAACTGCCGCTTGTCTGTTGTGTTGTTTTAACCCAACATACAATAGTAAACCTGTTAGCCCCAGATAATACGTGTGGTAACTCTATGTAATCATCTGTACCATCGAAATTGTAAGCAGAATTAGGATGACCAAATCTATCATCAGTTAATGACGCACCGTAAACTGTACCGTGATTATCATTGCCACTAATGTCGTTTGCGTTACCGTTGCATTTAATGTGGGCATAAGGTGTTATTTTAGACATCCTTAATCACTCCAGTAGGAAGGTGCTACGCTGATACTTGTCAAATATTTCTTGTGGTGTTAATGCACGATTGTACATATCCAAAAACCGCATAGAACCCATGAAATTTAATTTATCTATGTCCGCACCCACTCTACCAATGTAGAATACTGTTGAGTCTATTAGCCAATCATTGTTGATTGTTTTCTCAATAAATAAATTGCCATTTTTGTATATACTACATAAGTTATTTTTTACAGTTATTGCTATTTCAATTTCAGAAATCGGATATGATTCTGACACTGGTATATATTCATCACAACATCTAACATACATATCTTCATACCGTATATACAATGCAATTTCATTAAAAGAATCTGGAACACTATTAGTCATATTCTTACGTAAATCAAATATTACGCAATTGTAATCATGTTGACCACGTGGCTGTTCAATTGGGTTTATTTTTGTTATAATTGAAAATTCAGATACTATTCTTTTTCCAACAACCGATTCTCCCGATATAGTAGTTATTTCACTACTACTCCCATTAAACTCAAACCCATCATCACTTAATCCAACATCATTGAATGTCATCGGGAACTGCTGTCGATATCCATAGTCTGAATCTAATCTAAAACAACAACTTTCACTTGGAAGCGTAAGACGAGGCATAGGCTATCATACCTCATCTGTTGTCATTGCGTTTTTCCATTCAGTTACAGTTCCATACACTTCGATTTTCATTTGTTTGATGTCGTCAAATGTGAAATAGTCACCAGTGATTTCAGCAGCCATTTCAGTAACAGTAGCACCATTTCTTGCCATACTATCGGCTTTACTACTCATATCTTTGGCTTCTTTAACAACTTTTTTGAATGTTCCCTGAACTTCATTACCACCAATATCAGGGTCAATTTTACTGTTTACAAATTCCACGCATGAATGCAAATCTTTAATATCGCCAGAATTTACACCTTCTGCTATGATTACACCTAAATCAATTCCAGAAATGTCTGGTTGTTCAGTTTTTGGTACAGGTTTTATTATATCAAGTGTCATTACAGAGCACCTCCAAGGATATCAACTGTAAATGTACCATCTGTAACAGAACTCAAATCTACTGCAAGGTCTTTGAGAGTGATATCTGCTGGAAGTTTGAGTATATAAGAACCAGTAGTACATACTTTTGATGTATTTATTGAATCATCAGCAGTGTCAATGAAAGGTACATTAATTGCTATTCCAGCACTGTTCTTGGTCTTCAATGTAATTGTTCCACCAGTTGTACCGGATGTAACATTCACAATCACTGTAAGTCTCTGCTTATCAAGAACAGTTGTATATGTAGATGTTTGGGCAGTAGTTACTGCATTCAGAGGTGTCTCATCAAGTGGCTGCTGATCAAGTGGAGCATTTTCTACAACATTTAAACTATTGATGGCTGTGTTGTATGCTTCTCCTATCCCTATTCCTTCCCCAAATACAAGGGTAAGGGTTACTGTAGCATTACCAGCCTGTGTTTGCATTACAGATGATATATTTTGGGGGTCTTGGGTGTTTATCCAAGCCTCCGCAGTTCCGTCTTTGAGTTCTTCGTGTGTAAAAATTTCAGATACCAGTGATATAGTCATTGCTATCAGTTCTCCATATTAGTTTCTAAAAAAAGAAAGATTGTGGTATAACAGAATCGCATTAGTCAGTTACCAAATGCGATCCACATACCATCTTCATCGTCTGCAGTAACAACAGTTACAGCAGAACCATCTACAGGCAGGATTTCATTTACTACAGGTGCAGTTGCAATTGCGGACGCTCCTGTGGGCTGAAGTATAAGCATTTCACAAAGTCCGAGTCCGGTGTTTATATCTCCACCAGTATCTCCGAGAGCATTGGTATAAGTGCCTCTGGTGTATTTTTTATCTCCAAATACACCTCTGTCTGTTACCTCATATGCAAAAGCCATCTGTCATCACTCCTTTTTAGCCTTCGTTGAGCTTTTTGTTTTGCTCGCTTTGGTCTTTCGGGCTGTACTGGAACGTCTGGTCTGAGCACTCTTCTTCGTGTCTTCCTTGGTATCTTCTTTAGAAATTGGAGCAGGTTCTTCCTTTTTCTCAATAAGTGTTACCTTGAAATGATTTTTAGTCTTGTAATAATCGACATCACGAGAATCGTACAGTTTCGCAGGGACATTCTTACCTGCAAATTTATGGACATTTCCGGTTATTGGGTTCTTATGTGTTAACCCATCCAGAGTGCCCATATATTTTACAGTCGCTATTGGATCGTTCATCTAAATCCTCCAAAAAGGATTGATGGGGATGCAATTACTGCAAATCCCTGATCTTACCCTGTACGCCAAACCACTGGCAGGTTGCTTCACCCATTGTACGGTAAAGTCCTTCCTGACCAAGACGGTTAATTCCGAAGGGGTCTCCAGAAAGGATACCGGACTCGAAATACTGGGTTGGTTTTGCAATTCTCATTTCCAGATAGTCGGTATCGAGGAAGAACATCCTTGAAAGGGTATCCTGACACATGTCTTTGGATGGTATGAATGGAACACCATTGTATGTTGCAACAACGAATCCTGCATCTACACCATCTACACCTTTAATACCGTTTACGGAAGGTGTTACTCTCTTGGTGTCCATGAATCTCTGCTGTGCCTGCAAGAGCTGTTGGGTTGCCATGAGGGAGTCATATCCGGTCATAATGACCTTTGGATTTCCACCAGCAGTCCACAGGTTGGTGAACATACTATCAATGAGGGACAAGGACAAGGAACGGTCTGTACCAGAGTTGTGGCTGACCTGTGCATCGTAGTCAGTTGTGGAATCCCTATCAAGGCTGAATACATCGAACCAACCATTATAGGTTCCACCAAATGCGTCTTCTTCTGCATCACTGGACACTATACGGTCAAGGGATTCGATATTGTACATGTCGGCTGCAGCACGGTCTCCACTGGCTGCTGCGGCTTCAGCAGAAGCATCTTTCAGGAGCATCTTATTGATCTGTTCTGCATGTTCCTTTGCCATGTGTTCACGCAGAACTCCCATGACATCTCCAAGGGAATCGTCCACTGTACCCATGTACTGCATGACTTCGGAACTGTCGAAGGTGTGTGCAACGGTCTTGGGTTTGGTAGCAACCTCTTTGAAGGTGGGTTTTGTGGTATCTGGAAGTGCAGCATTTTCAGCAACTCCACCGCTTCCAGAAGTTCCGAGAGCACGGGTTGTGATAAGCCTCCAACCGGACTGTTTCCAAGGAGTCTTGTTCAACATACCAAATGCATTGGCTTCAAGATTCAGGTTTACCCAAACCTTTGCACCATAAATCTGGTTGTAAATACCAGAGGTGGAAGTAAGCATTGGCGCATCGCTTTTCTGCATGTACTGCTTGGAGAAGAGGTCTCCATAGTAGAGGGATTCAAGGTCTCCAATTGTCTGTATTGAGTTTCTGTACGTCATGTTTATTCTCCTCCAAAGAGGGTGTTGAGATCATCAAATGATTTGTTGGCAAGTGCCTTGTGCATGTCGAAACCACCTTCATCGGATTTCATAAGGACATCCTTTATGGTTGATGCATCATTGTCCATGAATGGCTGGTCTGACTGTGCTGCAGGTCTGGGTGTTTCTGTATATCCAGCTTTCTGCAGTTCATTCTGAACAACGGAAGCAAGCTCTTCTGATTTGTTCATGGTCTTGGATTTGCCCTGCTGAATCTGATGATCGTCAGTTGCGTGGGTAGTATCGTTTGTCTGTTCGGCTTCTGGAAGCGTTACCTTCTTTGGGGTTTCGGCTTTTTCTGTCTCTCCAGATTCGATCTCTGGCTGTCCGGAGGTACCTTCGAGCTTGGTTATCCTGCCCTCAATACTTTCAAGTTTCTTGAGTATCTGATTCATCGGGGAATCGGATTCTTCTGCTGGGGGTGTCACTGGTACTTCATCTCCTGCTTTTTCAGATTCCGGATCATCGGGGTGTGGACCACGTTCACGCAATCCATCATTCTTGGGCGCTTTCAAACCATGATAACCCATTCGGTTTCCGGCTTTTTGAATGTAATCGTAGTCTGCTACTACTGGTTCCCACGAAACTGTCCCATCGGACTTTTCCATAGGTACCAAAATTTCAACGGTATCCACTGTCATGTTTTGTTCTCCTTTATTAGCGTAACGAATTGCACGTTTAGTTGCCTTACTAGATTCACTATGTCCGTCAGACATCATATATTCCGGAATGTCGTCCTTTCCAATATTCTGCTTGGGATCATTAGCAGCTTCGGCTACATTACGTGCGTCTTTTATTTCTGTTGAACTCAATTTACGCCTGTTCCTTCTATCGGGTTTTACCCTTTCAGAATGCTTGGCATCTCGATCATATTGAAGAGGTCTGTCCGAATCAGGATTCATTTCACGATTACCCATTGCCTTTTCTTTCTCTTTCAATGGACAATCTGCTTCTTCACCTTCTGCGAGATCAACATCCTCTTCGAGGTATGCTTTTTCTTCTTCAGGACTTTCCTTTTCGGCTTTCTGTAAAAGTTCTACTTCCATATATTCGATATTTCCTTTTGAGTTCAACACTGGCATCATGGCATCTGCCAATTTATCACCTTTTGCTAATTTATTGAATTTGTCTATAGTCGATTCTTTGTTAGCAGGCTTGGGAACTATTGACCATTCCCAAATTTCCATGTCGTCTATATGGTTGAAACAGCCCTGTTCTGCATTGCATACTACGTGCTTGTCCAAACCCCTGCCCCCAAATGAAAATCCAGTATAATGCCCTTCCTTTATAGCATCCCAAATCATATCATCGATTGAATAATCATCAAAGATTTGAGCCTGTAACCAGACAGCATTTTTCCCATTTTTTTCTTTGGGTTCCCAATGGAGAATTTTACCTACATGGCGGTTGGTATGTGTATCGACAAGCACACCGCCCCTGTTCATGTAGGTATCCATTAAGCGCAAAACAACATCGATGGGTACGTAGTCGCCCTGATTATCGACAATCTCTACGGTACCATAGCCACTAACAGTTCTAGTATTTTCATCGACATTGAGCATTTAATAATTATGTGAACATTTACAAATCACAGCTATCAGAATTTAACATTGAAAAAAGAAAAGATTTAAATACCGTTCCTTCCTATTGGAAGTCCAAAACGGTTTACTTTTTTACCAGCACGATTATATCCCATGGGTTTATCTTCATACCATTCTTCGGATAATTCGTGACGGGGTTTGACATCCTTGTTATATAGTGGACTGTTCTTGAAGATACGGTTCCAGTCCTTCTTAGGAAGGAAATCTCCCATATTTTTGCAACCCAGAGCCATTTCTGGAAAATTTTTTATACAATCATTGCAGGTACCAAGCCCACGCTCACCCAGACAACCCTTTTGTCTTTTGAAATAAGTCTTTTTCTGTCCTACCGTATGTTGTTCTGCGCTCATTTTTTCAACCCGTAATATTCAGCTATTGCATCATTAATATATTGTCGGAAAACCCGCTCGCCTGAAGCCACTGCAGGTCTGAAACATGGTTTTGGATATAATCCTCGCTTAAATATGCTTTTACTAATTAAGAAGGCAAGACGTTTGGAATTTATAAGTCTGCCATTGGCATCATATGCATAAACACCTTTAGCCTCAATCCATTGCCTGATTTTATCTGGTGGTGGAAAGAAAGGATCATGGGGGTCTGGTTCATGACTGACACCAGCACCCCATTCATGATATTTGAGATACGGAGCCGTATCATCGGAAAAGATTTTATATTTGAAATCATTTATCTTTCTGAATCGGATGGAGTGATATGCTGTACCACTCACTTCCAGTCCGAAATTATGGACGTTCTCTCTCCACTGATCCCTGATAAATCTGGCAATTTCACGAATACCTATCTTTATGGCTTCTTTCATCTTCTTTGGAAATGCATCGATATATTTCTCGTCAATTTCCAAGATGTACTTGAGCTCTACGTCCTGCCAGCTCATATCCTTGTCCTTGTGAATTAATCTATACGTTCAATACCCAAAGTACCCACAATCATTCTGTTCATGTTGGGCTTCTGGGTACGTACACCGAGATTGCGATCATTTCCACCAATTACATTTCCGGTCTCCCTGCCAGCATTGGGGTCTTCCTTTCCTTCCCTTGATGGGTTTTGAATCGGAAGAGGTGCTATCGGGGCTTGTGTATAATCCGGTCCGGTAAATGGTTTTCCATTACTTCTCATGCCTGCATCTGTACATAGTTGCATTTTTAATCCTCTCTTACTTGTATTTGTGGTGGTCTGTTATATTTGACGAGCACCCCATCAATAAGGTTGTCCTTATTCCATGTGTGCCCTTTGAAGTTGATTCCTTTCTTAACATCTCTTTCGAGACTCTTCTTTATAACTTTATCTCTTCCGTGAACAGAGAATTCACCATAATCATCTTGTGCAATTATAGCAACATCCTCGTATTCACCTGAATTTCCTACCATTGAAATTACTGCTATTCTACCCATTTTATTACCTCATTTATAAGGATAAGGATTATTTAGTATTGGGCTTCCAGCCCTGTATCTTGTGCGGTTCATCATCTGCATCTTCCATGAAGAGGGTGTTTGCAGAGCGCTTGCCTTTGTCAGAGATAGGTCTGGGAGCTTCTTTTGTCGTCCGCTTTGCGTTTTCAAAAGCTTCTACGACGCTTTGGTCGGACTCTTTTTTTGGCTCTTCCGTGGGCTCTTCTTGGAAATTTGAAGAAGATTCTTCATTTTCATCTTCGGGTTTCGGTGCAAGAATACCCTTATCAATCAATTTTTGGAATTCTTCTTCCGGAATAGCACCCAATTTAACCTTTGGTGGCTCGTTCTGTTCTGCCCACTCTTGGAAACCCTTCTCCTCGTCCTCGGAAATCACTGCTTCTTCCGTAGGTTTAGGGAGTTTGCTTGCTGCAAGTTCTTCAATTGAATTTAGAGGTTCCAGACCTTCGGCTCTTCTTGCTTGATTTTCTTTGAAGAGGTCTTGCATGGTGTATTCGCTGGTTTTTACTGGCTTGGGCATTGCAATATTGTGTTCGGGTTCTTTATTTGCGGGTTCCTCCGGACTTTCCATTGCCTCTTCTGCAGATTCACCAGCAGCTACCCTTTCCAGAATGGCTTGCAAATCTTCATCATCACTGAATTTGCCTTCTTTCTCTTCTTTTATTGCATCTTTTTTGGCTTGTTGTTCTTTATATTCAGCAAGTCTATCTTCCCTTACAGTCTGCCACCATTCGTTCCATTTTTCTTGTTCTTCCTCATCTTCTTCCAGAACAAAATTTTTTAAAACACCAAGATTTTCTTTTATAATTCCGGCTTTCTTTTCATATTCCTCATCAGAAAGTTCGGTGTTTTGTAAAAGGTTTCTTGCAAATTCTTCCGGTTCCATTTCCAGAAGAGTATTTATAGAATCTTTAATGTATTCCTGTATGTCTTCTTCATTCAGAAAACCCCGCACCGTTTCATCATCTACTTCTATCTCTCCATCATATACATTATCTAGATAATTCCACAGGAGAGTATTATCAGATAGATTAAATTCAATATCTTCTTCTTCCGGATCAAGGATTGAAAGTATTGATGAAGCAGTATCTATAACATTCACTTTGCCTTCTTCATCTATTAAGGCATTTCCACCATGGTAATCACTATTACCTATAGCATAATTGAAGATTACAGATTCAATTAATCCTTTTTCATCCACTTTATCAATGAATTCTTTATCATGGATAATATCTATGGGATATCCATTTATAAATTCATTCCTTAAAACTTCTCCCTCTTCTACTCCAAGTATATCTATAAGTTCTTCATTATCTATTTTGTTTAAAGAAATGATATTAGACCTTGGAATATTAAAAGAAAATTTATCAGAGAAGTTCTGGTGGAAGAATTTGGATACACCATATTCATTTCTCATTCTCTGTTGAGGATCAATGGCAAAATGTTCATGTTCTTGTTCGGATTTAAAGAAGGCACGGGAACCATCTTCATATGTAACTAATGCAGAAGGATTCACTCCACCAAATTCAAATCCCTGATTTCCTTTTGTCTTGGTGACTTTTGTAATCTGCTGATCAGGATCAAATTTCCAGTCTCCCTGATTTATTACATTCTTAATTTTGAAATCTTCATCCTTCTTCCAGATTCTTTGTGTTACATTATCATCCCTACCTTCGTGTCCATGAGGGCGTTCCCTGTCTTCCTGCACAAACCCAGGTCTAATTTTTAATTTGTCCTTTTTCGGAGATTTGGGAATATGGTAAACTCTTTGAGTAACACCATCGCTTCTGGTAATTTCTCCAACTTCCAAGTCCGGAATAGGTGTGGGATAGTGAAAACCTGCCCTTTTATAAGCAAGTTTCACAAATTTTTGCATGGCTTCGGTATCTTCGGGGTCTGGTACCTGTTCGGCAAGTTCATCGTGACCGAACTTGAGCAGAGTCTCTTTCATATCTTCTGCCCATTCTTTCATGGCACGCCCATCATCATCTTCCAGATTTTTGTCCGTTAATTCATCCAGTTCTTTCTTACCCTGCACGATAAGGTCTTTGATGTCCGGATTCAACCGACGCTTGGCTTGTTCACCCATTCCACGCATGCCCCTATCCATATGAGCACGTTCTGCCTGTTGTTCCTGAATATCATCGTTCACACGTCGGGCACGTTTGGCTCCGTCGGCATCCTTGGCATCATTAGGAAGAGGCGTATTGGCAAAATTTACATTTCTTCTACCTTGAGCATCTATTTGATGTTTTATATACTTGCCTTCCGGAACCATCTCCCTCTTTATACCTTTGTTCCATGCAGGTTGCCTGTAATTTGCCAATTTATGTCGAGGCTTCGCAGCCTCTACCAGATCATGCCCCTTGGTAGGTTTTTTGTACTCTTCTTTGTTTCCTACGGGAGTCTTACCAGCTTCAATATTCTCTTTCTGTTCTTTGTAATTTGCTTTCCTACGTAATTCATTATATTTACGTTTATTGGCACCAATCTTTCTTCTGGCTTCAATATTCTTTTTATTCTCTTCCACCTTTTGGTTAGCCTGTTCCCGTTGATTGATGGGTGTATCCTTTGCGGGTTCCTCTTTTGGTGATTCATGAGGAGAAGGGTTTTTGGAGGGTTTGTGCTCACGCTCCCACGCCTTCACATTTCGTTTCATATCATTTAGATTCTTCATCTTGCTTCCTCAACATATCATGATACTTCTCGAAAACCTGCTTCATCTGGCTGGTTGTAATGTTACTATCAATATTCAACTCTTTGGTGTCCGGATTGAAGGCTGCCATGTGTCCCTGCAAAGGATCATCTTCCGCGGTTTCTTTCATCTGGTCGGCATCCCTACCTATTATATTGACGACCACATCATTGTGGGCTTCTTGGAATGTTGTCCTCAATTTAGCTTTCTCCGGTGGTAGTGGAGTCTCCTTATTCTTGACGCCTTCTTCCTGCTCCCATCTGGTAGAGTAGTTATCCCTCTTAATTTCTTCAGATGGTCTGCGCTGGATATTCCATCTATCTCTGTCTTCACCAAACAGTTCATGGGTATCCATGGATTCTCCATCACGTTTTTGACCAAGTTCCCTATCAGAATGCATCTTTACCCAGACTGCCTGTCTTTCTCCATCTCGTCTGGTAATTTCGATCTTTCTATAACCGTTGGCGGCACTCCTTCTCCATGGTACTGTCTTTGTTAACTCCCCATCAATAGTTATAGGTGAGGAGTCACTCTTATTTTTTCTACCATCCTCCTCGGCATCGAAGAAGAGTTCTCTATATTGTCCGCCTTCGGCTTCATCATCGGCATCCATGAAAAGGTCATCCGGTTCTTCATCCGGATTCACCATCCCATCATCATATTCAGGATCACCTTCACCCATTTCGTCTTCTCCCATCATTTCTTCCTGTTGTGCAGATAAGTCCATGGCTTCTCCACTATATTCAAATTCACCCTGCGCATCCAGTGTTACCTTGAATCCCATCTGTTGCATGAGTTGTGCGTGCTGGGCTTTGGAAGTTTCCAGTTGAATACGTTTCATCTGGTCAGTTTCTTCGTTGGGTTGAAGTACAAGATTCCAGTCCGTTATGGAGAATGCTTTCATGAGTTTCGGGAAGAATTTCTCGTTCCAGACATTTTGTCCAGTTTCTACCGCACGATCAGTCACTTTGATCTGGAGTCCTTCATTATTACTGCCTCCCGATGACGTAGCATCATTCATAAGTATATTGGTAACACCGTAGAATGCAGAAATCCTCTGTCGAAGTTCATCCTTGCCTTCTGAATATCCCATTTCCTGCAGGGTATCGGAGAATTTTACAAAATCCGCCCTGTTCTTGGAATTGGAATCTCCCTGCGTAGCAATCATGGGTATGTAATGAGGATCAACTCTCATTCTTTCATTGATTTCATCCCATTTCTTATACATGGATTCCGGATTCATGGTATTGATGAAGATGGCACCTTTGGGAGTACGCTGGAATTTATAATACTCGTTAATGTAATTTGCCATGTTCAGCAGGGTGGAAGCTTCCTTCCAGAGGGAAACTACCGGACTGTAACCATAAAGCAGGGATGGACTGTATTTGGAACCATGAATAATCTCGCCTTCAATAAAGTATTGTTCGGCTGCTGCGGAAGCATCGGTACCCATTATTGATACATGATGTACTTCGTAAAGTTTTCTTCCACAGATTTCACAATGCCCAGGATTTTCATAAACTTTACCATGTTTACGCTTCATGGGGTCTTTTTCAGTTTCAAATTTGGGTTCACGGTGTAAGGGGCACACCCACCATTTACCACCGATCTCGCCCCTGTCGTTGGACACGATACGTATCCTTTCTGGGTTGCCTCGGATGATCTCGTTGACTCTTTCATACATGATGCCATCTTTACCAACAGCATAACTCTTGACAAGCACGACATAGGCATCGTCGATAATTTCAAGATCACGTTCACATTCTTTTAGGACTTCCTTCAAAGTCTGTCCATTCTTGTTTGCATTCTGTACAAATTCCTCAAATCGGGCGGTCTGATTGATATCCGGTTCTTGCAGGGATGTACTTCCACACGCCTCACACTTATCAACACTTTTCATGTGTTCGTGTCCGCATTCACTACACTTTCTGACAAACCTTGCCTTCCACACTGGGGGTTGTCTGAAAATTTCACTCTTTATATTATGAATAGCTGTACGTAATACTGAATTGAAGGCAGCCACATTATATATATCACGAATCCGCAAAGGCAGATTCATGTGCTGGATACCGATCTCCCTGCTATATACATTATGCTGTGGCTTTTCTACCATTTGCATGGTCTTGTCCAATTCGTTACTTGTCTTAGCCAATTGATTTTCCAAGTGCTTGACACGATTGGGATTGAAATCCCGTAATCTCTCTACTAAACCATTTATATTGAAAACCATCCTTTTTCTCCTGCAACATCCTTACCAGTTGACCAATCACCAATATGTATCTGACCAACCTGAAAAATAGGTCTTACACAAATTTCCAGACTGTCCAAAGTATCATCATGCGCTCCATATGGGAATTGTACAAATTCCTCTTCAAAATTTTCATAATAAGGAATATCTCTGTTAAATAGAATTTTACCATTCTCGATCTGTGGAGAAATGGCAAGCATCCTTGTTGTTTTATCCTTTGTAGTTGGGGAACCCACAACGGGTAACATATTGACAGCGTGGTGGTACTGTATCATTGCATTCTGGTATGCGTTAGATTCGATAGTTATCCGTATGGGGTCCCATTTATTACCAAATCGTTCAATCATCCCGATTTGTTCAGGGAATGTGCGATGTCCTCTCCAGAACTCCAGAACATAGACGATCTGTTTTGATGGGGAGTATCCTACCGTACAGATTGACATATAATCGGAAGTTTCCTTTTCAGAGATTGCCAAGTCCACTCCCTGATAAACAATTAAATCATTGGGCAAGTCTTTCTTTTCATAAAATTGTAACCATTCTACATTCAGAATCTTACCTTGCATGCCGGATGGATCATTTTGTTTTTCCCTGTTAAAAAGAATGGAGCCAATATCGTATTTATTATACAATAACTGGAATATATCCCATTTTTCTTTCCAGAGGACTTCATAGTCTCCTTCAACATATACCTTGACATCATTAATGATCTTGAGTTCTCCGCCACGCCTGTCGGCTTCCTCAAATGTCATATCTTCATATGTTTCTTCATCGGGTGCAATAATTTCATAATGATCTGGATATCTGATTATGGCTTTATCTATATAACTGTTCCACAATTTGTTGTCCAGTATATATTTATATAAATCATCCCAGTGTTTACGGGTACCAACCACAATGATCTGGGAATCCGGTTCCAGAAGTTCCATCAGGGTACCATTAAACCAGTCAGCTACGTAATCCCTCATGGTCTGGGTTCGGGAGTTGCTGGGATCAATCAAGTCATCCACCAGAATAAAATCGTAGTGACCACCAGTAATTGAACCACCCACACCCACAGACTCTAGTGAGGGGTCTTTTATACCTCGTTTGGTACGTTTAACCCATATATTTCCTCCCTTCTCTTTGGTAATTATCTTACCATAATCTTCCAGAAGGCGATTATTGGTCTTCATCTCCTCAATTATGGCTTCCCTAACCTTCGTAGAAACACCGGAAGAACCTCCTGTACGGGATACGACCAGTGTTCTTACATTCGGTACATGATAAAGTAACCACAATGGGTATCCAAAAGAAAAGATCGTAGATTTTCCATGATCACGGGGGGCTTCGTAATGTAATCTCTTAATGTGTACTCTGGATATCCATTCTTCATGATGCTTATCAATATCCAATCCCAGATAATAACTCAAGAAAAAAGAAATAGAATTTTTGGCAAGGGCTCTTCTACCTTCACTGGTCTTCAGGAGTATTTCGGTGGCATCATTCATTTCCATGATGTGCCTCACTTCTTCTTGCCACTGGCTAAAATATCTCCAATTGCTTTGAGAGTATCTTCATCCATGTTCATGTCAGCAACTACATCAATCTGATGTTCGTGCTTTTCCACTCTATCCCCACATATCTCGGAGAGCATTTTGGTCGCATTCAGAACATCTTTTACTGTTGCTGTTTCAAGTACCTGTGGCAACTGGTCTATAATAGTTAAACAAACTGCAGCCTGCTGTGTCATTCTCATCTTCTGATCAGCAAGCATATTTTCGGAGCGCAGACGTTGATTTTCAAATTGTAATTCAAACGCCCTTTGATGGGCATCCACCAGTCCAGCCTGTATGGTACTTGGTATTACATCCGGAACTTGATCTGCATTTATATGTTTGTTCTTGTGATTGGACAGAATTTTGGTATTCAATTCGCTGCCTTCAGCTCCCAGATTTTTGATTATGTCCTTATATCTGACACCCAGGATAAGCATTTGGTCAACATCTGACCTTCTGGGATGGTTACATATCCTACAATTGGGAGCTTTTATAGCATCTGTAACATCAGAAATTTTATCGTCAGTCATATAAAAAGAATAAGTATAAGTAAAACAGAAATAACAAAGATTATTGGGGGATAAGGATTATCTTATCACCGGAGTCTTGGGCAATCCATTTATTGGATTCGTTTACAGTTTCCATGAATTGACAAAGACGCTTGTTTTTCAAAAGTCCATGCTGACGTTTGACTTTCTTATTATATATAAGAGGATAGGCAATACTTCTACCTACTTTATTCTCTTCAATCTTTCTGAAAATTATTTCTTCAGCACTCAACTTTTCTTCAGCCAGATGAGTGACTCCTTGTCCACGTAAAGCTAATCTAGCCGAAAAATATACCATGTCTTTATTGGGCATTACAGTTACTTTCATTTTTGATCTCCATGGGAAATGTGGAGGATGGTTTTGGTGAGAGATTGGGGGTGGGGAGAATAGAACCATCCTCCGAGCGTGCAGATTGCCTGTAGGTAGAACCACAGTTTCCGGCTGACACTCCAACTATATCTCCCTGCTCACACGACATCATCAATCAGAAAAGGTAGGTCCTGATTTCTGGACTTTGAGTGATTTATTTTTCATATCCATGCGTTTCAATTCATCATTCATTACAAGGTCGAAACTTTCCTGATCTATATTATTAGCAGCCAGAAAGACTTCACATGCAAGAATTACATCTGCCACTTCTTTCATGACTTCACCAAGAGTAGTTCTTCCACGGGCATGATGAGCAATGGTCATGGAAAGTTCAGAAGTTTCTTCGTGTACGGCTCTTTCATGCTCTTCCGTACTCCGGAGTGTTACGGTATCTTCAATCACTTTTTCGTGTAATAATCTATTCATTGTACCGCCTTTGATAACCCATGGAAGTATTTTGCAGTTTTGGAATTCAACATCTTTTCATAATACCCCATATCATTTTTATATATGTGAGCAGAATAAGAATTAATAATAATATTATTAAGTTTGCAGTCTGCTGGCTTGAACACCAATTCATTGAAAGCATTAGCAATAGACATTATATTTGCCCACACTGCAGTTCCCCAGTCATGAGAGCGGAAGGTCAATCTTAGAGAACCTTTCGCATCACCCTCATACACTACCTGAAATTCATTGAAACAGGGTAGATTCTTCATTTTATACATGGTACAAGGATTATAGAGTACACCAATGTTCCTGTTGCTACTGATGCCAGTTTTTATATCCTCTCTCAATTTATCAAGAGATACATAAAATTGATTCATTCCATATTCGGAATTTTTGGCATGGAAACATTTCAACAGGTCTGGATATGTGTAGTCAAATCCCTGTTTGCTCACTTCCAGTTTTCTACATTCCGCAAGGAATTCATCTCTGAATACTTGAGCCTTCTTACCTCCCCATGGATATATTTTGGGAGTTTTATCTATGGCTTTTACAATGGCTGGTCTTTCCAATATGAGTACACCATAAATGTTTCGTGCATACTTCTTTTCTTCTGCATCCCCGAAGGTGATATCTTCGCCTTCATTCAGGATAGTCTTTACCATTTCTTCATGTATCTTATCTATATTTCCTGTCTTGCAGTGAAATGTTCTTACTGGTGTTGTTATATAAATTCCTCCTAATAAAATGAGGGGATTTCACCCTCAATCATGGCAAAGGCAAAAAGTTCCGGCACCACCATGCATCATTCTACGGAGCATTTGAATGTGGGCATCTTCATTCGTAAGTATAATGGCATCGGAACCTTTTATCGCATCTTTCATTGTTTTACTTTGTATATAAGTACCACCTGAAGAGTGTCTCGCACTCCCCATTAGGTACTATATCACCTTCAATACCCAGTCTTGTCATTGAACTGACTTGTAACTATTAGGGGTCATCATGTCAGATATTTTTTGAATTTTTTGCTTGATTTCACTTATACTCCACTTACCACTGGCTTTGGGCATGGTTATATAATGTTGATGATCTATGTAAACTGTCAGAGTGTGTTGTACCTTCTTATCCTCACCAATAGCATCGTAATACACTTCATACTCATATCCAAGGTATTCACCCATTTCTGTCATATTCCATATCCTCGTAAATGTCGTTGTCTTTGATTTTTCTCGCTCTTTTTCTGTTGTATAACGTAAATCCACACCTTATAATGGTTCCGCACTTCGGGCATCTGTAAACTTCCTGATCATTATACAATCTCCATTTCTTTTCAAAATCAACATCATTACACATGCATTTACAATCAAAGGAAATAGAGTAAACCCTGCGTAAGGAGCTCAGCATTATGTAATCCATACAATTCCAAAATTTATTTTTTAATATATCATATAATTCCATATTTACCTCACCGCAACAACCCCTACAATAAAGAGAGCAATCATGTATAGTATTACATACATTAATAGTATTTTAACAAGCAAGTTCCTTGGCTTTGGTAACACCTAATACTCTCCTTTTAACCTTTAATTTAGTTTCTGGCGGTATCATCCATTGTTTTACATTATTACCATTAAGTGGTACTCTACCATATTTTTCAATCAATTCCTGTTGTGATGCAGACATTGCATACTTCTTATTATACAAATGTTCGGGCAGTGCATAGGTCATAAAATATTTCAGATCATTTTTCTGCATCCATTTATCTACCTTATGTATCCAGCATAATAAATCATATGTAGGTATCTTGGTCATCAATTTATCCTCCAGATACAAGTCCATGAGTTATTCACATATTTTCTACTATCTTTATTTATCAATGATGAAACTGCAGCCTTTCTAAAATTCTTATAATTTTTTAGATGAGATGGTAATTCACAGTATGCAAACTTTTGTATCCCCTGTTCTTTTAACCAATTTTTGACTTCATATAACCATTCTCTGGCATTATCACTTATATACTGTGTCATTGATTCACCTTTTCAAGTACCATATCTATTGGTGGTTTCATTCCTTTTGCATAATCAATCACTTCCTGTCTTTCATCCCCATCAAGGGAGTCAAACCATAATTCAATCTCTTCCATTTTTAAGTCTTCAAGTGCTATCGTCATATTCCATGTCCTTATAAATTATTTTTACGTACGTACTTTGAGTTAATCTTTCTGGACATATGCTGGTAATAGGAAATACCCTTGGGTACCTAATAAAATATCGTGTAGTATTTATTGGTGCCATATTTATTGGTGCCATGTGGGATTATATGGGGTCATATTATATTGTATTTCATGGGATTTCATGAGATTTAGTATTTTACATGATATATAAAATAATACAAGCATTATTTTTATTTCAATTCTCTGAATTGAAATATGATCCAAATAATCCATTAATAGGTGTAGCATTTGCATGTTTAATTGTTGTTGAAGGAATTATGCTATCCTATCTATTTAACCGTAAATAACCCACATAGATCATCCCCATCAAACGCATAACACTTGATTAAATCGATTGATGGGTGTGTACTCATATTTTCAGCATAATATGCTCTAATTCCTTGTCCTTGATAATTATGTATAATAAGACACTTCATAAATAAGAAGGTTTTGTTTTTTGTAAGATTTGATGTATTGTGTATGTTCTCACTTAGAATGAGAATCAAAATAATTACCACTAAGTACCTAATTTATAGAATATTTCATACGCCCTATAAACTCATTATTACGAAGTACCTAATCTATATAATATTTCATATGTATTACCAACTCATTTTCATATTTTCGGCAATCGGTTTCCGATATTTGACTGCTCGTAAATCGGCAACCTTTTTCTGGTTTACTAGTTAATTATTTTTTAATTTCCGGTTTACTAGTTAACTAATTCTTTTATTTGGTTTACGAAAATACAAACAGCAATCAGATTCCGGTTTCTTATTATGTCGGAATTAAATTGCTGACTACATTTGTAAAATCAAACAAGTGTTTCCCCTTTTTTGTACTCAATTAGAATTATTTTTCCGGTTTCACAAACGACGAATATCGGCAATCAGATTCTTATTTCCTCTAGCAAACCCCACCGGACATCGGATTCCGATGCCGATTCAACCCCGCCACCGACCTCTGCCGCCATCGCATAGCACCAGCAAGCCATTGCCGATGGTGCCCGATAGCGATCACAGCACGAGCGCCCACCTCATCGGGTTGATTGCCGAGGGATGGGGCGGTTCGAACGGATCGCCCAAGCCACGACTCATGGAGTCGGGGCATGAGCGGCATGCTGGTTCGGTTCCGGTTCGGTTCCGGATCAGCGCAACCCGCTCCCATCCATGGCAGGACGTGAATCAAGCATGAGCAGCAACCATAAAGGAATTAACGAGCAATCGGTTCGTAACGCATGGGACGTGAGGCAATCTGTGACTGGGGTTGCCAAGGAATTGGAATGCAGCAGAGAGAATGCACGACGCTGGCTGGTGAGGTTGGGAATCAAGGAACCGGCGCCACGTGACCTCAAGCGATCCAAGTCAGTCAAGTCAGCAGCGCAATTGCAACCAACCCCAGAGGAATTCGTGGGTGAATTGGTCGCAATGCAACTCAAGGATATCATTGATGATGCAATACATGAGCCATCCAAGGAGGAATTGCTCAAGCAGCGTATTGCTGAATTGGAGTCACAGGTTGGGCAATGAGCCCAACCAATTCACTTTTTTGGAGCGATTGAAATGCAACTCAACATCCACGACAATGCACATGAATTGTTCCTGAATCGGTTTGGAACCACTGTCAGGAATGTCGAATTTGGTGAGGATCAGTTATGTTTGAATTTGTGAATTCAAACTGGCTGAACTGGGAGGTTCAGTTATGAAACCAGCAGCCAAGCATTGCAGCGACAATAGCAGAATTGTGCGCACATTCATTCAGAAAAATGGCGCCATGGGATTCGTCATGGATTCTGGTCACGTGAGGTCAGAATATCGTCGGGACGATTGGTATTCATCCCACAGGGATGAATTCATTTGACTCAGAATGAGTCGAATGGTGGGGCAGTTTGATCTGACCCCATTCATTCACGAGGACAAGGATTCATGGGACGGAATCCGGATGCGTGTGGTTGCGCATTCGGACGTCCTTCACGATTGCGTGAAATCGCAGGCGTGAAGTGAAGCGTGAAGCAACCGTGAAATTAACAACAGGAGCGTGAAACTATCGGAGAGAAACGTCAATTTACAGTTAGGCAAGTCACCAAGCACGTGACTTTCAGCGACAAGCATGATGAATTTAACCTGAACAAGGATTCCCTTGTAGGCGTGAAACAAATTCGTGTGTTCACCCGTGATGAGAATGATCCAGCAGGCGATGTTGGTGAAACCGTAGTCGAGATTATAATGGAGGATGCATAATGAATAACGAGGACAAGGATCGTGGGTATTATCGATATGACGAAGTTGCCACACACATTTTGAGATTCCGTTTGCATAATGGTGATGATGTCGATGTGGGCATCTGCCATGAGCCAACTTTTATTGAAATGTCGGAGGTCAAGTTTCAATTCGTGGGTTACTCCGTGTATGACGAGATTGCCCAAGTTGCATGGGCAGACTTGATAGGCAGGGCAATGACGCTTGATGAGATACGCAGTGAGGATTTATACGATCTGGTTGAGGAATGCGGAATTGATACAGCATGCATTCCTTTTGACGAGCCATTTGATTCTGACAGCATTCATTGCATAAAGGACGATATAAATAAACCGGATTGCGCAGACCAGATATTTAAGTGGGCACGCAAATTTGGCAAATCAACATACGAAATTCGTGGGAATCACGGATTACTGGAGGAGTGATTCATATGGAATACAAGGATAAGGAATGGTGGGAGGATGTTATTGAGGAGGAAGGTGGCAACGCAAATGCCACCGGACGACTTTATCCATCGGAGGTCGTGAATGAATTCGATATCGTGATCGGATCATGGGTTTCCAAGGAGTACGATGAACACAAAAAGAATCAAAGAATCAGGAATTTCCTTGCCAAGAAAATGCGAGAGCAAGGCTGGCGTGTCGAATGTTCAACCAATAATGTCTTTGATTCCAAGATAATTTCACTAACAGCAAGGAGAAGAAAACAATGAGGCAAGGGTTATCCCCACACAGGCGCAAGAAAGTTGATCATGACGTAGAGGATGAAGTCTTCAATCGTGAGCTCCCCGATGGGGATGATCTCCCAGCAATCTTAAGAAAGTTAAGGAGTGATTCGGTTGCATAAACCTTGCCCTTATAAATTGCAATGTTATGCAGTGCGGAAGTGCTACGCTTGTAAGGATTGTGGGGCACCTGAAGGGCATATCGGAGTTGATTGCGATTCATGTAAGGAATGCATGGAGGATTAGTTAGCAAGTAAGAATGTTTATGGATGCGGTTCAACGATTCCGATATCGTATTTGTGAGGGAGATTCCTCCCTCCGTTTACTGGAATCCTGACTGGTATCAGTCAGGACAGATAAACGTCTGAATAAACGCAAAGGTGAGAGAAAATGGGAAATACTACCACAAGGACTTTCGTACAGAACAAGGAAACCAAGAATACCGTGAGATTCTCTGAAGTGCCCGTGAAGGGTGAAGATGAGATCATCGGGCAACTTTACATCAGGAAGACTGCCTTTGAGGACAAGGTTCCGGATGAAGTAGAAATTCAGGTGAGTTTCTAAGTGATTCTTTAGTGAATTGGAGGAACGAGTATGACAAACGAGCAGACCACAAAATCTGGACATATCGGTATCAACCACAAGGAAGTAGTTGACCTTTATGTTGGCAGGCATGAACTCAACTACTACGACAGAAAAGAGAACAAGATGGAAGAACCCAAGGCATGGGGTTACAGACTCATTGCCAAGCATTTCGGGTGCTCCACACAGAACATTCGCAGACATATCAGATCAGAGGAGAAGCATTATCTTGATGAAAATGGAGAGCCAGTCAAACTCCACGATGTGTTCCCAACTCCTTTCAGTGAGCCTACGGTGGCAAGGGTGGAAACACAGACCACGGCAGTTAAGGCAGAGAAGGAAACCAAGGAACTGAAAAGGGAACCCAAGGCAGAAGAACTGGAAGAATCCGAGGACAAGGATTCTTTCGCAGACCTTGACACGGAGGTCAGGGAATACCTTGAGGAAGCAGAATTTCCAGAAGACAAACTGGAACAGGTGACCAACTACCTTGAAGACATCTTTATCAAGGGAATCGCACCAGTCTTCATGGGAGAGTCCAAATTTGGAGAAGACTTTGGCAAAGTCAAAACAGCGATAATTACTGTAGCCTTCCCCAAACTCCGCAAGAATGCCAACAACGATAAATTTGACGAGGCAGTTGCAGAATCCATGGATAGGTTCGAGTACGACTATCCACCAGAAGAGTAAGACAGCCAGCCGGAGATAGCCAAGGGAGCCAAAGAGAGCGACTCCCTTGACATCGAGAGCATGGACTGGACACAGCATAAGGATGCGACAAGCAGACCAAAAGAGATGTCTTCTTTTGGGATTTAAAGGAGGTTTATAATGGAAGAAGTAGCAAATATTGTTATAGGTGCCGATTATTTCCGCAGGAATGCCAGAGCAGATTATTCAAACGATCTACCAACGGTCTGGATTCGTGAAGCGATTCAGAACAGTCTGGATGCTGGAGCCAGTTAGGTAAGCATTGATATTGATAAGGAAGCCAACACGATAACTGTCGTGGATGATGGCTGCGGAATGAATGCAAACATTATTCGTGACAAGTTACTTGTGCTTGGTGGTTCCCAGAAGAAGGAAGGTTCCGTTGGCGGATTCGGCAAGGCAAAGGAAATCCTTTTCTTTGCATGGAGTCTATGGTCGATTAAATCTTCTCAAGACGGAACGACGTTGTATGAGATAAACAACGAAATGATTGGCAAGGAACCAATTAGGTGCATTGAGACTGAATGCAAGACTGGCACCGAGATATCAATCAATTTGTACGAAGAAGGCTCTATTTATGACGCTGGCTTCTGGAAATACAAAGTTGAACACTTTTTATCTTTCCTTTCCACAGAGGCAACAATTTGCCTTGATGGAGAAGAGGTCAAATGCGAGAAGGTCAAAGGTACTCTCAAGAGCAGTGAGCTTGCGGATTTCATAGTGGACAAGAATTTTGAGAGTAGCAAAATGGTCGTGAGGCTCCGTGGCATTCCCATGTTCTGGAGAATGATGCCGAACTTGGAGTCCACGGTTTATGTGGAACTCAAGGGCGAGTCCGTCAATTTCCTTGCTGCCAACAGGGATAATCTTGTCTATCCATTCAGGTCTAAACTGGATGAAAAGATAAACGAGATGATCGTTGATCCCAGATCAGCCACGGAGAAGAAACCGCAGATGGTAATTGACACCTTTGCCGGACTGAATGTGATGGACAAACTGAATGAGTTTCATCATCCGGAGGTAACAGACCATAAGAAGGACTTTATTGAAGCCATCACAGCACAGAACACCACAAGCGGAATAACTAACTATAAAGCCGTGGAAGAACAAGTATCCGACACCTTTCCGGAACTTGGACAGCTGGTTAGTGACATGCTGGAAGGAAGCAAGCATGAAATTGGACCAATGGGATACGAGTTCATGGTGGAAAGAAGGGAAGACACCAAGAACTATCCGATGAAGATAGATTCCAAGAAGCTTCAAACCATCCTACACTACTGGACAAATATAATCCTCAAGATAGAAGAAGAATTCAACCAGAACGTAGAAATCGGTGTTGGATTTACTTTTGACAAAGAATGCAACGCTAAAGTCTTCAGGAAGGATAGCAAGAGAGTTTTTCTTATCAATCCAAATGCCGTGGAGAGTACAAAGGGCAAAATAGCCACCGGAATCGAAATTTTTATGCTGGCTGCCCATGAATATACTCACTGCTGGTATTCCGAACACAATGAACTCTTTGCCAGCAGGGAAGGACTTGTCTTGCGCTTGATGGGGAGACAATGGAACGACTGGAACAATTTGTTTATAAGATCAAAGAACGAGGTACTTGAAGCATTCAACAACAGGTGATATCATGGCAAAAGCAAACATTAATCTTGAATCGGTCTATACCGTACTTGGAGAAGCCACAGCACAATCCCAGCACATGCCTTGGCTGATTGAACAGACAGCACGGAGGACAAACAGCACCCGTGAATTTATCGTGGAACTAGACAAGGCAATCGGTTAGAAGGTCAATGAATTCAAGAGGGAAACCGACAAATTGGAAGAGGCACGTAGAATAACAATGTTCATGGTGGACATCGTGGAGGCAGATGATTGATCCCAAACCTTCAGCCCGAACGACGAGGGTGCCAGAAACCCTTGTCCTTGGGAACCAGAACTACAGAGGACTTGAAAGATAAACTACAAAAGAAAGGTTTCAGTATTGTAGAAACAGGAGATAATGAGATAATAGCAATAGTACCAAATACAAAAAAGAAAAGAAAAAATATAAAAAAGATGCTAATTTATTTTTTCTTTCTTTTTTTAGAAAGGGGTTGGTGTATTTCATTTAATAAGGAATACATTGATAGGAACAACAGTTATTATAAACTAGTGGCAAAGCGCAATGATTTATAAGGACAAGGATTATTAGGACAGGCAGACCAAAGACACGAGGTATGAATAATGTATGAAAAGGATTTTGCAAAGCAAGTAATCAGAATGGCAATTGACGAATACGGACTTGAGATAATTAAGGACACTCTTGATGGAGAAGAGGCACGGGAAGTAATAGAGATGACCGAGGACGAGGTTTATTATGCCCGTGTGGATGCCTTACTGGATGCAGATGATGACGAAATCCTGTATGAAGTAGTGCAGAGAGATAGTATAAACTGCTACGAAGACCTGCAAGAAGCCCTTGATGATGCAGACATCTCCGAACTGGAAGATGAAATAAACAAGAGAGGATACCACCTCAAGGAGGAATAAGATGGGAATACTTGATCAACTACTGGAGAAAAAAGATGTACTTGCTTATATCGATTTTCGAATAAAAACACTCAATAGAGAACAGAATAAAGCAATAGAATCAGTTTATCCAGAAACCAGAGAACTTGTACGCAGATCATTTAATGGTAGAAGAAGGGAACTTGATATCTTGAGAAAGGAAATTGAGGACAATAATATAAAGGAAGCCTCAAAGGATATGGCTAAATCATTAAGGGAGGAATAAGATGGGAACAGACTACGCAATAATCGGTAAGAGAATAAACATTGAATATCCGGTGTACTGTCCAAAATGCATGGCAGAGGTTCAATACTTCAACCACGATCCGGCAGAGATTTACGAGGGCATGGAATCCGTGCTCTACTGTCCGGACTGTGGACTGGAATTTACGATAGATTCAGAAGGACTACTGGAAACAATAATGATGGAACAGGGAGAATTTGTATGAGCAAACAAGAAAAGATAATGAGAGAATTGGCAGTATCGGCAAGCAGAAGCAATGTTATTGCAGACCTTACCAGAGTTAGGCAACTTTGCAATATCATTGAACGGGAACTGGAGAATGAAGACATAGATGCTATGACTGCTGGTGCAGAAGTATGCGTTCAAAGTTCCAAAGTGCTTCAACAGGCAGTCCTAGCATATAAAAATAGGAGGCTAGACATGGATGGCGAACAGTAAGACACCAGTGATTTGTGTGGGCTGTGGCTGGGAAGGCATGTATATTGAGGTTAAACGCCTTCAGTACCACTGCCCGAAATGTGGGAGTCACCGGACATTTGAAAAGGAAGAGTATGATTATTGGCATGCAAGGGGCAGGTTGTCTGCTCCTATAAGATGGGAAAATCTAGAAGAGGAAGAGAATATGTTTGAAAGGACAGCAGAAGAAAAGCAGTTGTACGAATCGCTTATGGAGGAAGGGGAGGAAGAGGTTACCATTGGTTTCCTCCTCCCTGAAGGAACCTACCACGACAGCAAGAACAAAATAAAGAAAATCATCAAGAAAACAGGAGCCACAGCATGGAATGGTGCTGGGTGGGAAGGTGTTGATGAATCCGGAGACAAGGTATGTATTGAAGCTGTCTTCCTGAAATCTGTACTTGCATTGGGCAAGGAACCGGAGTATCAAGGAGATCAACTCTGGTACACTGGCACACGCACCAATGCTCACCCCCTCATCAAGGAATTATGGGAACTTGGTGCAGAGTTAAAGTATAGGGGTAGCGACGATAAGTGATGTTGATGTGTGATGGAGAGGACAAAAACGTGGATGAGGACTACTCCTCATCTTCGTTAACCAGCAGCGAAATGTTGAAGCATTTCAAGCTGGTTATGGGAACACGCAGATGGAATTTGACAAGGATGGCAACCTTCTTCAGCAGGCAATCTGGTGAGGATTACCATAAGACTAGAAGAAAATGTAAGGCTTTGGTTGAGCAATCCTTGGAAGCCCACCTGATCGAGTATGCAGATTCCAAACGTGGGGTATACCGTTTCAGGGAAGCCAGTAAACCCATACCTGCCGTGGTGAGGAATGATAAGGGAACCGTAGGGATACCTTTCAATTCCCTTAGTGTCCTTAGATTCCGAGAACCGCTCAGACAGGATTTCCACAGATGTCACTTTTGTGGTAATATACCAAAGTTCCTTCAAGTAAGGTGCGTGGTGTTTACCCTACAAGGTGAAACATCGGTGGTGCTTTGTCCTGCCTGTAACAGAGTAATAACGGAGGTATGAAATGGATTACACGAACTTTAGGTCAACAGACCCCAGAATAATGTGGGTACAGGGCTGGGCAATGTTTTTGCTTGGTGTCGTGCTTTGCATAATAGGTGCAGGGATTGGAGTTACACCGATCTTTGTGATTGGACTCATTGTTATATTATTTAGCTTTCTGGGCTTGGCTATAGCAATGATGAAGTATTTCTTAGGAATAGGCTACGAAGAAGAACCACAGGAGTAAGAGCAATGGATTATCCACCGGAGACTAAATGGGAAAATATAGAAATTAAGGGAAGCGAGATTGAAGATGCCAAGTATGTGGGAGACAACCACATGCTTTTGGATACTGTACACGGACCACTTGAACTCAAAGGATTTGCAGTGACCAAACTTTTTAGAATGACCGGAGCGTATAAGTCAATCTTTGACAAGGAAATGGAAGAGGATGGTGCTTGCCCAAATACTAATGCCAAATTCCTTGAGATGCTGCACATGAGGAAGGACAATAATCCTCTTATCTTCAGGAGATTGAAGGATACCGGAGATATCATGTCTGTTGTTGGTAGTAGTTATGTACCTATCGACATGGAAGAACTGGAACACTATGCCGAAGAGATAATGATTCAGGAAGGTGTAACTCAAGTAGATTCCATGAGGTACAAGACAACCTATCCCAGAGGTTATGATGTTACCCGATACGTTATCAAAGACAATGTTTCGGATGGTGAGGTCGGGGATATAATCTCTACCGGATTGCAGATCAAGAACAATGAATATGGTACACGAAGCATAACAGTTTCCCTTTATTTTGAGAGACTGGAATGCGAAAATGGTATGGTATCCTACAAGACAGAAGAATCCATCACAGAGACTCATCTGGGTAATAAAGAGGAACTCTTGGAAGAGTTTACTATCAAGGTAGGCGAAATATTAGACAATGCTTGGAACGTACTGGAAAGCATTGACAGGGCAAAGAGTATCCTTGTTACCAAAGAGGAAGCCAACAACTTGATAGATCACTACGTCTTGGAGAAAAAGATGTCTGGCAAAATAGCCACGGAAGTCAAGAAGCGCATAAACGACAGGATGCACGGGGCTCATGCCGACAACCTGTGGGGTATTATAAACGCCATAACTTCCGTGTCCTCTCATGATGCAAGCCATGGAGTAAAGGACACACTGGAACACATAGCATCGGATATGCTGGACATTCAGGAGAAGGAACAGTTGCAAGATAAATTCGTCGAAGTGGAGGACGAAAACATTAAAAAGAATATCAAGGTAAAGATAGAATGAGGTGCAAAGATGTCTTTAAGACCAATGAACGAGAAGAAAGAGAATCCATTGGTCATTAGGATGACCATTGACCTTGAAGAAGAACTTGACCGGATTGAAAGTTTTAAACGTAAAAGGCATCTGGACTATGAAACACTGGCTGCACTATATGATCTTCTCCTCAACAAGAAGATAATATGTACGAGTGATATTCCGGATGCTTTACGGGAAGAGTACGGCATAATAAGTAAGGCAGAGAACAATTATGGAGGGAGTATTTCAATGCGTACTCTCTCCAAATATATTTCAATCCTTACACAAGTAGATGATTTTCATAGGACTTTCCAGTTCGATGTCAAAGGTTATGGCAACTGGTATGTTGCCTACGCCACAAAAGTTGAGGCTGAACTCTGTAAGAAGAGGCACATCAGTCTTTATACCTTCCTGACTGAATTGAGAGAGCTTCTTAATGAGTTTCATATAAGGTGCGTAGTTTATTATGAACACAGACAGGCGAGAACCAAACCGCCTCAAACTATGACCGATATGAAAAATGAATTCGAACAGAGAATTTTTGACAAGATGGGTGAAAACATTAAAGCAAGAAAGTATATACGAACCGAACAGGATTTAGTCCAACTTAAAATGGGCGATGCCCGTAAAGGGTTCATGAAGGAAGTGTATGGTAAATGACAGTAAAAGATAGACTTGATGATGGTCGGCTCATGCTCAAATGGAGGAAGCTTATTGATAATGCAAAGTTCAAATCCTCTAATGTAGGCAGGGCAAGTCCAGTTCCCTCTGCATGGATTAGGGCAGATAACAAAGCCAAAGCCCATGAATTGAGAGACGAAATTGGTGGAGGCAGAATAAAGAGTAGAGGATCACAGGCATTCCTTATCCTTGGTCCAAGCATTTTACGTGACCTGCTGGAGCATGTTAGCAATGACATCCGGAAGAACAGCGAGCCTATAGATTTCGTGAAGGAGTGGCTTAAGCTCCTGAATGAAAACAGGCACACCAAGGGAGACCGGATAGAGCAGAACCGCAGACGCATAGATGAACTCAAGACAGCCCTCATTGAATACAACAAGATGCAGTACCAGCAGGTACAGGACATGACCTTTAATGAGATGGTGGAAAGTCCGGATGTCTTAAGGAATATGCTATCCACTTATGAAAAGGTACCCGAAGAATGTCGTACCGAGTTTCAGGAGAGAAAGATTAAGGAACTTTATCAGCAGATCGCTGAAAAATGCCCGGAATCTCCGGAAGCCAGATTCCTCCAGGAGAAGGAGGCATTAAGTGAGTAAAGCATGGAAAAAATTGGAGCGTAGGATTGCCAAGACATTTGGTACATTCAGAACTCCCCTCTCTGGCTCCTCATCAAGGCACACCGCCTCTGACACCTTACATGACGAACTTTATATCGAAGTCAAATACTCCGGCATAAAAGATTCCAAGGGTGGTAAACAGATAACGATTAAGAAGGAATGGCTTGATGAGATGATCTATGAAGCCAAGCGTGAAGACAAAATTCCGATGCTTGCCTTTCAATTCAAAGGCGATACCACAGGCAATGTGTGGACAATCTTACCTATGCAGGTAATGCAAATGCTTTATCCGGTTATCCGTGAAGATGACGGTTTGCTGGATGAAGAGACCAACAATATAAGCAGCGTGGGTGACAGCCGATAACCTTCTGTCACAGCACGTGGCTCGACGTGACTTAGGTGATTAAATGACAACCGTAGAAGAACTAGCAAAGCAATATTCCGTAAGTGTAGATGAAGCGCAGACAAAATTCAATGAATACCTTGAGACCGAACTCGGCAAGGGATTTGAAAAACCAACTGCCGAAAAAAGAGCAATGAGGCTGCTCCAGCTGGGATTCAAAAAACAGTCCATTGGTGCTCCCACCGAAAACCTGGATATGTTAGTCTTCGGACAGAAAGATGCATTTGACTCCAGTGCAAACGCAAGGGAAGACGCAATAAAATTGTTCCAGTCCAACCCCCAGAAGGCTATTGCAGAAGGTTATACCGACGAATCCGGAACTCCACTGGATAGGGACAAATTTCTTGATTACAACAAAACGATGGAAAATCGTAACTTTGGTAAACCAATGAAACCAAATTGGATGCGTATTCTCTGGGGTGTTGACCTGCAGGAGAAGAAGCCTACGACTTTCATTCTCAAGGGAGACCAAGCCAAGAATATGGAAATTCCAATGTTTACTCAAATCCGGCTCAATGGTAAACTTGGCAAGAATGGAGTCTGGAATGGTACCAAGTCCACCAAGATGCAAATCCTTGATGGGGACGAAATCAGGGTTGACGAATACGTGGACAAGAATCTCAAAGACCTCAAAATCGAGATTGAGAAACTGCCCGAATGGGTGGAAACACATGGCAAGAAAGATGTCCTGATAACGGAAGCCGATGTAATTTCCGTGGACATGGAACTTAATGCAGGTGGCTCCCGTACAATTAAACTGGACAATGAGACCGAATACGGACAGAATGTTTTTGTACCGGAATCCACACCAATTGACTTTGGTGAGATGTCCAGAATCATAGTATTTGCCTCTGCCAAGAAGGGCAAAGGAGATTATGGACCAACCATGACCGCAATGGGAATCTGGGCAATACCTGAATTCAAGTACAACCCCGAAGATGTGGAAGATTTTGATCAGGCAATCGATTATAACCAGCCCGATGATGAAGAAATTGCATCCAACGACAAGGAAGAAGTTGCCGACATTGGTGATGATCAGGAGACCAAGACTGCCACACCTTCCCTGATGGTAAAAGTCGTAATGTACGCTGGAGAAGATGGTATTTCCAGTGAAGAAGCAGTCAAACAGGCAGTCAGCAATGGATACGACACTGAATCCGTAAAAGATGCCCTGAAAGAATTAGTAATGAATGGTGAAATCGAACTCAACGACAACGCAAAATACGTAGCGGTGATGTAAGATGGCAACAGCTGCAGATTGGGACACACTATCCGAAGACAAGACATCCAAGAAGAAAGCACAGAAAAATCCACCCAAGGCTCCTTCCAAGAAGGGGCTGGATTCCTTGAAGAAATTCTTCACCAAGAGGACAATCTTCAAAGGAATGAACTGGATTCTGTATGGTGATACCGGAGATGGCAAGACTTATACTATCTGTTCGGCAGCCAATATAGCTCCGGTATTCATTATCGATACAGAATTTCGAGCACAGGATACAAGCCTTCTAGAATTTCCGGACACGAAGTATGATATCAATGTGGTCGAGCCTGTAGTGATGAAAAGGGTAATGGAAGATGGAGAATACAAGAGCGTAATGGATATAGAAGTTACCCTCGACCAGACCAACAAGTTCGTAACCCAACTTTGCGATCTGGTAGAAGAGGGAGAAGTACCTGAAGGTTCTATTGTTGCTGTTGAATCAATGTCCGATTTTTGGGATGAAATTCAATATGAAGGTAAGAGACAGCAGGCACAGATGGCTGGTAAGACCATAACTGAACTTGCACAAGATGGTAACATTGAATGGTCGGATATCAAGCAAAAGCACAAGAATCTGGTACTCCAGCTCAATGCTCTGCGTTCCAAGGGAATCAATATCATTTATTCTGCAAGGAGAAATGATACAGATTCCAATGCCAAAGCAAGGGAAATTAGATCAGAAAAGAATCTGGCATTTGATACCCAGAATATCGTGAAACTCCACTCCGACATGGTAGATGGCAAGAAGGTGCATTATGCAACCTTCGAGAAGATGCTGGGTAAGCATTGTTATGATACACTGGAAATGCCAGACTTCCAGATGATGGATTCCTTTGTGAGAGACAAAGTGAATGAAGTCCTCAAAAGGTGATATGATGTACTTCGATCTACGGATAGAAGAAGGTGGCGAGGAAAACACCGCACCAGCATACATCAGGGAATTGTTGAAAAAAGCCCTTGAGGAAGATGGCATTGAAGCCAGTGTTGCCATTGTAAATGTAGAATATCCATATCAGGGATATACTACAAGTGCGTGAGGAAATAAAATGCAGATCGAGCAGGTTGTCAAGAACGATAGATCGGGAATTGTAGTATTTCCGTGGGGAGGCAAGTCCTACGAAGTGTGGGATTTCCACCCCTACTTCTATCTTCCGGTAGATGTTCCTACTCCGCAAGGATGCAAAGAGGGAGATGTTTATACTGCCAAGGATGGCGTGAAAGTCAAGAAAGTCGAATGTAAGATGGCACAGGATATTGGCAAATTGCGTGGTGACAGACACTACGAAGCCAAGACTCCCTTTACCACACGATACTGGATTGATAGAATAGAGGAAGGATTTGAAGAAAAAGCTGATCCTCTGGTCTGTGGACTGGATATTGAGGTAGCTTCCAATAATACCCCCATCACGAATAAGTATATGATGGATGCACCGGAGCCTATAATTATAATCGGTTTCCAGTTCAATCATTCCAGCAAGGTCGTGCAGTTCTGCTTTCACTCATCAATCAAGGAAGCCCAGAAGTTCAATACTGCAGGCAGGATTGAATACTGGTATCCCACAGAGACCGAGATGTTGAATGCTTGGATAAAGTATATTGCTAAATTCGGTCCGGATGTCATTGCAGGGTTTAACCTGTTAGGTTATGATATTGTTTACATAATCAGACGGTGTAACACTTTGAATATTGACATTAGCCCAATAAGTCCAATGAAGTCGGTAAGTGTGAACGTGGACTTTAATGGGAATCCCAAAGCCAAGATTAAAGGAGTAGCACTCTTTGATTACAGAGCTGGATATTTGAGACTGAAGAGGCGCAAATATATTAAAAATTCCCTGAATGATATTCTGGAAAGGGAACTTGGACTTGCCAAATATGATGGATTGAATGCAGCATATCTTGCTCGTGCATGGGCAAGGAATCCGGATGAAGTATTGGAGTATAATTATCATGATGTGGACAAGATGATGCTCCTTGACAGGGAACTTTCAATCTTGAGTTCTCATGTTACCTTCCATAGGATTTTTGGCTGCAATCTGGAAGACACCCTGTATTCGGGCAAGATGGTAGAAACCGCCATGAGTAGGGCAATGCCACAGTTCATATACCCATCCCACGATTCCGAGCATGGCAAGGTAAAAGGTGCCGAACCCCGACCACCAGTTGTAGGACTTCATGAGAATGTTATATTTGAGGATTTGACCTCTGCCTATCCCTTCTCCATGATGTCCGGTAATATGTCTGTAGAAACATTGGTAAATGAAGATGGCTCCAATCTCCCAGAAGGCGTGTCCCTTGACGATTGTATCGATATCGGGGGTACGTGCTTCATGCCACACCACGTGCGTAAGGGAGCATACGTGACGTTCCTTGAAGATATCTTTCAAAAGAAAGACGAGTGGGGCAAGAAGCGAGATAAAGAAAAGTACAAATCCAAAGAATGGAAGGTTGCCAATGCAATCCGTGAAGCATACAAGGTAGCAATTAACACGGTATATGGTGATGTAGCCGACAAGCATTGTAAGTTTTATGATGTAAGGATTGCTAATGCTGTAACACACATTACCCGTGGTGTAATTGACTTCTGCGGACATGAGGTCAACAAACTTGGATATCAGTGGGTATTCGGGCACACGGATTCGGTAGGTTTCGTAACCAAATACAATAGTCTCAAGAAGTTGATTGAAGTCGGCAATGAAGTCAAGGAACACCTGAATAGTAAATTCCCTCTCCATCTACGCCAATATAACATACCATATGAACATGCAAAAATGAACATTGACTTTGAAAAGGTCGCACGCAACGGCATTTTTTCAGGCAAGACCAGATACGCCATCAAACTTTGGTGGATTGACGGTACCACCTTTGATGAGGATGATCCTTCTGCGCTAGAAGTGAAGGGTTTTGATGCTATTCGTTCAGATTCTTCCCCTCTGGCACGGAACCTGCAGAAGGAGCTAATCCTTGACCTTCTGAATTATAAGCCCAAGAGGGAATTGGACTTGAAATACTCTACTGAATTGAAGAAGGTAGAAAAAGGGCAATATCCATTAACCGAGATTGGAGTTCCGGCAGAAATCAAGAAGCCCTTGCACGCCTATCCGGAATCTTACTACCGTGCGGTTGCAGCCATGTGGTCAAATGAGAACCTGAATACGAACTTCAAGGAAGGCACCAAACCCTTTTATGTGAAGGTCAAGAAGGTAGCTTCCAAATATCCACCAGCCAATTACATTGCCGTGGATGAGGATACATCACTACCCGATGGAGTAGTTGTAGATTATAAAGCAATGAGAGATGCTACAATGAAAAAGCTGGAATTTTTGTATTCCTCCATGGGCTGGGATATTAATGGATTGATAGGACAGCGATCATTGGCGGATTTCTTAACATGATAAAATTCAGAAAGGGCAAACTTTACAGTTCCGGACTTGCCTGCCCAAACTGTAAGTCTGCCGATTTCCGCATAAGGGTACGTAAACAACCCAAGTATAGATGTAGGCAATGTAAGACTGAATTTGAAGAACCGGAGAAAAGAAAATGAAAATGAATCCAGATGAATATAGGAACAAGGTAATGGTATCTTCCGGACATGGAGATCGCAGTATTCTTGTAAAGGAAGATGATAGTGGTAAAATACTTATTGGTATGACGGAAAATGATTATATTAAATGGGAAACTGCTATTGAAAAGAAACAGGTAGTTTTCCTTGCCAAAGTGCTCAATTTCTTTGCAGAAGAAACCAAGGAGAAGGTAACCATTGGCAGAAAAACGTTTGAACCATTGGAGAAGGAAGATTAAATATGACTAGCAATCATGTACGTAAGGTACACATGAATAGGAATGGTGCTGCATTGTGCGGAGCTCATTTAAATGAGAAAGCCCTCATCAATGAGGAACCCGATGAAGTAACCTGTAAGAACTGTTTGAATGTGATGAGGGCAGAGATAGAGAATAAGCAGAGGTATCCATTCTTGCATGTTGATAAGAAAGGAATTACCTTATTTATATCTGAAACTGAATCCAGACACACCGAAGTACGTTTATCAGAAGATGGAATATTCAAAATTTTCAAAGATTTCGAACCAATAAGGAAGCAATAATATGGCAAAAACACCCAAATACCAGCGAGAATCCATAAAAAGGTTGTACAGACAGCGTAGGGAACAAAAAAGATGCGAACTTGTAAAATCCAAATTACAAGAATTCAAAGAGAATAACGCTGACCTTTATGAACAGAGAGATGAAATCAACCAGCAAATTGAAGACCTGAAAGTCAAAAAGCAACCAATTGAAGGCAAAATATTTGCACTCAAAAAAGAAGCCGGATTGGCTGACATAGATCGGCACAGGCGCATTGGTTGTGACATGGGTGAAATCGATCCTGATATTCGGGATTTTGATACGGAAACCGAGGATGTTGTACTTGAAATTATGTCCAAGGAAAAACTGGATTTTGAAGATTATAACATTAAGGTATGAGGGAACATGAGAGCGGTTGTAGATTTTGACGGAATAATCTGCGATGAAGATACGTGGGAGTTAATCCCACGTTCTAAATCCATGATGCAGAAACTCCGTGAAGAAGGCTGGCATATAACTATATGGACTGCCAATAATGTGGAGAGGTACAACGAGATAATAGGATTTCTTATTGCACATGATATTCCATACGACGAAATTCTGCTTGACAAACCCAGGGCAACTATTTATATAGATGATCGTGCGGTTTCAAACTGGGATTCTGTAGAACTTACACTGGAAACATGGAAGGAGATTGGAAAAAATGAGAGAAATTAAATTCAGAGCGATGACAAAACCGCCGAAAAATTTTGGGCGGCATAAATTTGAATCCAAAATGGTGCACGGTTCAGGAGTTCTACAAGATCCCCATAACACATGGATTATTGATAATGACGATACAAAGTCATTGGCTGTTGGTACTGTAAAACATGTAGTCAAACCTGAAACAATTGGACAATTCACCGGACTTCGTGATAAAAACGGCAAGGAGATTTACGAAGGGGATGTTGTGAAAATAGCATTGAACGGTAATGATAAACAGTGGTGTATCCGACATGTTGTATGGGAATGTGGCAGGTGGGCAGTAGAAGTAGGCAACGGTGATTTTGTCACATTAGATTCCTGTGCAGGTGGATATATTTCACGAGGCGAAGTAGAAATAATTGGAAACATCTACGAAAATCCAGAGTTGATTGAATGAAAATTGCAGATAAAGTTAAAAACATATTGTTAGCAATATTCGGAGAAGAGATGTTATATTCTTATAGAATATATACTGGATTAGAACCTGATAGAGATATTTTCATCACTCCGTGGAGTATTTTGAGAGGGATCGCCTTTTCTTTAGTGCTTATATTCGTCATATATTCAGTAATATATTCTATATGGTGGATATTTGCCACAAATAACATCCCAAAAAGAACAATTACTGAAGCCCTTCCTCTTTCGACAGGACTCGCCGTGATTTTCGTTACAACGGTAATGGGGATTAGCAAAGTACTTTCATATGTACATGACAAGATGACAACCATCGTCCTATACAGGGAAGAGTGATTGAATGAGCAATATTAAAGTAAATGAATCAAAAGAAATTGACAGCAAGATACATAATTTTATCCAGAATCTTGTAAAAGAGTATGGGTATATGGTTTAGTCAATGGACTGGGATGTGAAAGTATGTCGTATGAGTAATGATGTGTATGATAAATATCTTGAGAGGCAGAAAGATGAGAAAACAAAAGATACTGATGCTACTCATAAAGGGCGCAAATTGAAGATGTATAATGTAATATCAGAAGAATTCGATAAGACAATTGTTGCCCCAAATATGCACGAGGCTGCATCAATATTTCGAGAACAGATTGAAGAACAATATTATATTAATGATGCTACACTTATAAAAATTTATGATATAAAAGAGATTGATATAACTTATGGGGTGATGATTTGAGAGAAATTAAGTTTAGAGCATGGGATACAATTGAGAAAGGGATGTGGACAGTTGTGGGAATTGAATGGCATACAGATACAGTTTATCTACGTGATGATACACATTGTGTTCAAGAACGAATGCTGCATAAAATGACATTAATGCCGTTTACAGGACTTTATGATAAGAATGGCACGGAGATTTACGAAGGGGATATTGTTGAAAAAATATATGGTGATAGGGAAGGACACATAAAAGTTAATGGTAGTATAAAACCATTTTTATATATAGTTGAATGGAGATATGGATGTGCAGGAATATATCCAATATACCCTGAATTAATACATCCTACTGGTAGAGAATGGATTCCAATATACGACCAAGAGGATGAAGAACTGAAGACAGAATATTTAACCATTGTTGGCAACATCTATGAGACTTCAGAGTTGATACAATGAAAATCTCACAAAAGAAAAATTGTAATGATTGTAAGGCTTTGGAGTTTAATAGATGTATTTTAGGTTATAAAATAACAAGGGAATGGATATGCGAACCTTTATTATCTAGATATAGGCCGAATGAACCTTGTCCAAAACCTAAAACAAATAAAGAGTTGATTGAAAATATGGGAAGTGATATTAAATGAAATTAACATGTAAATTATGTAATGAAAGAAAGTACGAGATTAGAGAAGACACGGATATTGCTACCATAGTGCAACAATACTATACAGAAGAACCAGCAAAAGTTGTCGGTATGGTGTATAAATATTTAAATATACAGCGTGCTCTCTGGTTTGCATGTGGATTTGTCCTTGGTTTTATATTGTCAGCATTAATAACAATGGAGGTAGTATTATGATACCACCAGAATTTGGATACGCAATGTATTGTTTGGAAACTCCTAACCCAAAGTGTTTTGATGAATGGAATAAATCACTTATTGAATATTCACATTATATGGGAAAAGCAAAGGAACTTACTAAATTAATGTCTAATTTTAGACACTTTGCTGGCATTATATGGGATTATGATATAGAGACAAAAAAATTGGACATATTCTCAAAGGAAAATCAAAAACATATTGATATAACATATAATGGAGACACATTAGTATATATCACAAATGTAAGCATACCATCAAGAGAATTAAGTGAAGAACATGAAGAATTTGCGGATAAAAGCATGACACTTAATATTTTATCTAAGGTAAATGAATTCATATTAATGCCACCTAAGGATAAAATATCCGTGATGGAAAAAAACAATCCAAATAGGTGATATTATGATTGTTGGAAAACCTGCAGAACGTAGGGGTTATGATAAAGACCCCGACCTTATGTCTAAATCACAATTTATGTCACTTTCCAGAAAAAAGTGTACAATGCCATATTATTATAGATATGAACTTGGTATAGAATACACAAATGATCTGGCAGAGAAAGGTACTCATATTCATTCACTGGTAGAGGAAACTTTTGATAACTTCAAGAATTATCCGTTCCGTGTGGGTGTAGATAAACTGGAAGACTGGCTACCGGAACATGACAAATATTATGTGCCTTATATGAATAACTTTATGCGTATCTATTGCAGAATGACTGGAGGTAAATTTAATATAACACCTACCTATCAGGAAGTTGTTGCACGTAGATATCATGAAATAGGAACACTCGATTCAGTATGGGATTTAGAATGTGGTGCCAGAGCAGTTATAGATACCAAAAGTGGGAAATTCAAAGACAATCTCGCCAACATCAGGATAGAGACTGCCTTTTATGCAAGGATGATAGACGCAGAGTACATTGGAGCTTTATTCCTTGGAGAGTCGGAGAAGTATCCGCAAGGTGGATTCTTCTTCGAAAAAGTCAGTCCTCGCTTATGGAAGAGTTTAGACGAACATATCCAGAAGGCATGGGAGATACGCAAAACGGGAGCCTTTGAAAGAGTACCCACCCCTCTTTGTAAGTGGTGCGATTACAAAAAAGAGTGCAGAGCGGATTGCTCAAAGAGTGAATGGCGTAAGGTAAAGAAAATGGAAAAGATGTTATAATGCTATACAATTCATTTCCCAGAGAAGTTTCCCGTAAAAGAAGAATAGTTCATTCATGGGAAGAATTGAGAGATTACGTGAATGCCCATAATGGTAAATCCAATATGGTAAGCACTTCACTTTATTCTTATGGCTGGCTCAATAATGGGAAACCGGTCTATGAGACCGCAATGGTTGATAAATTGTTATTTGACTTTGATCCGGATAAAGGGTATAACCCACTGGAAGAAGCACGTAAACTCGATAGGTTCTTAGAAGACTATGATGTGAAGAGACTTCGTATTCTTTCTGGAAGCGGTCTCCACATAGTTTTGTCGTGTACCACCACCAATTCTAAACCTATACAGTATCCCACCGCTTCCATTAAAAACGCCATGCAATACATTCAAAGTAATGCTGGTATTATGAAAGATGATGCTGTAGGTGTAAATGCCAACCAGCATGTCAGAATGATTAATACGTGGAATGGTGGAGCCCAGTGTTTTTGTATTCCTTTAACAGATCAACAATTTCGTGAGCTTGACCTACAAGCCCTAAGGTCGCTGGCGAAAAAACAACAACCCTTGTCTTCGGGAATGTTTGTGGGAAGCAAGAGTATCGACCTGTCCAAGTTCGATGAAGAATACAAGGTACATAATACCAAAGACATCGATCTGGATGATATTGAAGTACGCAAGGAAGATATAAATAAAAATTGTATGATGTGCGGTCCAAATCCGGACAACAGGCAACGTTTTATTATTATATCCTCTCTTGTAGAACTTGCATACTCCAAGGATGCCATTGCTCAATATTTGAGTAAGGTCTGGAATCCTGAAAAATACAATCATTGCATTGCCGAAGGGCAGTTAGATATAATATACGACAGAGCAATGGTGTGTTATAATTGTCATAGGATTAAGGATATGGGATACTGTACAGATACTCCTGACAACCCTTGTCCTTATGAATATAAAGACTAAGACACAGCGCAGGCTGGCATAAGGTGAGAGATATGCTGGAAAGCAAAGAGAAGATACGCTCTTTACGCTCCCTCATCCCCATCAAGCCGAACATACCAGCCTACCACGAAAGACAAAGAAGACATAAAGATAAGAGATCGAAAAGGTGATTTAAATGGTAGAATCAGGAAACATTGAAATGAGCATTGGAAAGATGAGGGATGACAATCCCGAAAACAACTACATACACCTGACAGTTACAGATACTCATGGTGCTACAGTAAATTTTGGTGATGAAGAAATCTTCTACTTCTTGAAACAAGTTGAAGATAGAATAAAACCCATCTTCGATGAATTGAGGAAACCCGAAGTACCTATCAAATGCCTCTTGTACAAGATGAATGGAAAATTCAACTTTGAGAAAACAGTATATGTGCCTATGTCTGTTGAAGCATTCAAAACTCCTGCTTATGTGGAAGAAGTAATGAGGGAAAGTAAACTCCTAAGGGACAATTATGTCTCCGGTCTGACTACTAATGGAGTACCTTTCCTACTGACACCCACCGGACTTGCAGATTATATAAAGAGGTAATAATATGCGTGTAGTAATTGAAGGACCAGATAAAATAGGAAAGACCACACAGGCAGATTTGCTTGTAGGAATGGGAGCCAAAAAAGTAAAGTACCCAGATGAGGATTTTTATAGTGGTAAGGTAATCAGGGAAATCCTGAATAAAGTCCTACCCTATGAACCTGTGTCTTTTCAGGCATTAATGACCTTGAATAAGATTGAGACACAACATAAGATAAACCAAACAGATGGTCTGGTAATCTTCGACAGGTGGTACCAGTCAGGCATCGCTTATGGTATTGCTGAAGGACTTGATGAGGAGTGGCTACACAGGATTAATCACCTTATTGATTCATATATCAAAACAGATATCGTGATTATTCTTACGGGTACCCCGTTTGTTACCGAAGACGATATATATGGCAAGGTCGAGTTCCAAGAAAGAGTAAAAGAAGAGTACGAGAGGCTGGCGAATTACATGATTGGTAGGCAACTTATGCCAATTTATCACAAGGTAGATGGTAATCAATCAATCATGGACGTTCATCAGGCGATCAGAGAAATTATAGAACAACACGGAGAGTAAAAATGCCAGTAGATTCAATAGTTGGATTACAGTATGGTTCAGAAGGAAAAGGAAAGATATCTGCACACCTTGCAAATGAGTATGACGCATGCGTAAGGGTTGGGGCATGGCAAGCTGGTCATACCCTGACATATAAAGGTAAGCATTATAAAATGCAGACCATTCCCTGTCAGTGGATAAATCCCAATATAATAATTGTCATTGGCGCAGGTGGAATGATCAGAGCAGACATTCTTGAAAAAGAAATCAAGATGATTGAAGAAGCCGGAATCACGGACATTCGTAGCAGGCTCTTTATTGATAGTAGGGTAACTGTCGGAGAACACCGTCATGCCGAAGCTGAATCCCAGAAAGGCATGTTCCAGAAGATCGGTTCAACACAAGAAGGTATTGGTGCCTGCACTGTAGAAAAGATTCAGAGACAGGGCAAGGTCAGAAAAGCCCATGAAGTACCGGAACTCAAGCAATTCGCAACAATTTGTGATACCATACCTATTATCAACGCACATGCCATGAGTGGTAAGGTATGTATTGAAGGCACGCAGGGGTGTCATTTGTCCTTAACTACATCTCACCACTATCCCAAATGTACCTCCAGAGATTGTAATGTATCTGGATTCTTCTCCGATTGTGGAATCTCACCCAAACTTGCCGGAGATATCTGGGGTGTCATGAGGGTTTATCCGATCAGGGTAGCCGGAAATTCCGGAGATACCGGAGCCGATGAAATTGATTGGGGTATTGTCTGTGAAAGGAGCGGTCTGGATTCTGTAAATGAAAGAACAACAGTCACCAACCGTGTTCGTCGTGTCTTTGAATTTTCCAAGACAGATATATGGGAAGCCCTGAATATTAATCAGCCGAATAAGTTTGCTCTGATGTTCGCAGATTATTTATTTAAGGGGAACATTGGTGCAACTTCCTACTCCGAACTAAGTCCTGAAAGCCAGCAGTGGATAGAGGATGTGGAAGATCATTTCGGTATTAAATTCGACCTGATAAGCACCGGTAAATCTCCGCAAGCAATGATAGATAGGAGAAATCAAGAATGACTAAGTTGACGATTGAAGAATATCTGTACGGGGCAGAAGACAAGTCCAATGCCAGTGAATCAAGGAGTCATCAGCAAATGATGACCCTTTTTGGTTCATACGAAATACGTAATTTTATAATGAATAATTTCCTTTCACCAGAAGCCAAACAGGCACACGAGGATGGTTTGATATATGTACATGATTCAGACCAGATTGGACCATACTGCAACAGTATCGATCCCACAATCCCCCTCTCGGCAGGATTGGATTTACCAACCCTCAAGGCATACCCAGCATCCCATCTCGGTTCTGCCATCGACCACTTATACTCCTTTGCTATGTACTCGCAGGGACATTTTGCAGGCGCACAGTCCATGGATTGGGTGAACTGGTTCCTTGCTCCCTATGCATATGCCGACAGACTGGAAAGAAATGAAATCAAACAGGAACTCCAGAAGTTCTTTTACAATTGCAATCAAATAACCCGTACTGGTGGAAAACCCCCTTTCATCAATACAGGAATACGCTTTGAATGTCCGAAACCCTTGCAAAACCGTCCGGTCATATTTGATGGGGATAAAGGGTTGTACGATGAAATAAATAAAGATCATAAAATTACATACTCCCATGTAAGTATACAAGCATATGCAGAAATTATTGCCTCCGTGTTCATGGAAATCTTGAGAGAAGGCATGAAGGGTGGAATACCATTTACCTATCCATTGGTCGCCACCACAGTCACACCTGATTCTGATTGGGATTCTCAATTGTGGACTGAAGCCTTCGAGACTATGGCTCATAATGGTTCTCTGTATATTGTAAATTTGTCTCCGGATTACATGCAGGCAGATGGTGGAGATGAAGATTGCGTATCTTCCCAATGCTGCAGGGTAAGAGTCAAGTTTGATACCATGGGTGGTATTTGGTCAGGTGGAGAAATGGGCACGGGTTCCGACAGGATAATAACCATGAATTATGCAATTATCGGTTATGAAGCCCGTAAGATTGCCGAAGCCAAACTGGATTCTGGAATGTTCGGTGATATAGTTACCATGGATAAGGATAAGTACCAGACCTTGTTCTATGATACTATGAAAAGGGAATTCATGACAATTCTGACCGACAGGCTTCGGATCATTAAAGAAACCGGAGAGAACCTACAGGACATGGTAAGGGATTCCATTTATGAATGGGGCATTAACTCTTGGCTGGCAAAAGAAACACCTTCCGGAATCAAATATTATGATCCGGAGAAGAGGAGACTTCTGGTAGGCACAGCCTTCCTGCATGATATGCTTGTCCACATGGGATTCGAGAATGGATTGAAAGGCAAGCAGGGCAATGAATTTGCACAGGCAGTTATTCATTTCACCAAGGACATAATATCTACATGGATGGATGAACCCGATGCTCCACAATGGGGAATAGAAGCTCCACCCAATGAATCTTCCAACAATCACATGGTGAGAGGCAATATCAAGTACATACGTCGGGAATATGGAGACGACAAGACATCCCTGTCCATCCACGGAACGGATGATCATGATTTTGAATATGCACCAGCCACTCACGTACCATATGATGATGGACTTTCCCTGCCAGAGAAGATAATGGCTGAAGCTCCTTTCCATAAATTGTGTGATGGTGGTAATATCTTGCTCTTCTTCATTGGAGAGAATTCACCACACCCCGAAGGCGTGAAAGACCTTGTTATAAAAATGTGCAATACAGACCTTGGTTACTTTGCTCTGTCTCCAGTGTTCTCCATTTGTAGGAATGAACATGGTACAATAGGCAAACACGAAGAATGCCCGAAATGTGGAGCCGAAATTGTGGATTATATGCAGAGGATAACCGGATATGTGGAGAGAATATCCAAGTACCATCCATCCAAGGAAACCGAATGGAAAAACAGACAGCATTACGATACAGAGGGAGAAACATACGATGCATGAACTTATTGAATATTGGGATAAAAGATTCTCTGACTATTCATATAATAATAGGTTGTTCGGGCGTGCAGCCCTACACCTTATTATTGGACAGTGTTTGAGATATCAGAGCGTGAAGAAAAAAGGACAGATTATAGATTGTAGGATACATCCATGGGTAATGATGGATACGGGTTCCGGCAAGTCCGTAGCACTGGATTATATTGTAAATTGCATGAAAGATTTGAGTATGGAACATAATTCGATAGGGGCAGCCACGGATGCTGCACTTTTGGGAACCGTAGAACAGGTTACCAAGTACAATGAATATAATGATAAGGTAACTGAATATGAACATTGCCCAGGTATTCTTGCCTCTTCGGATGTTATTCATTTCGATGAAGCCGAAGTCCTGCTGAATACAAATAACAACAATGAAAATATGAAGTTGTATTTCCAGATGGCAATGAATCCAATAGGCACACCATCAAATATTATCAAAAAGAAACTTGCTCATGGAGACCCCATTGAACTTCCAGTACATTCCAGTTTCTTCTTCACCTCTTACGTGCCTGAAAAATTCGAATCTCTGGTCGTACATACCGGACTCCTGCCCAGAATGTTCATGGTTCCCAAGGAACTTACTTATCAGGACAGGGTGAACAATTCCCAGATGGATATTGATAATCTTGGTGAAGACTCCGAGATTGTGGATTATGATGATGAGATCATGAAACACTTGAAGAAGATTCAGACCGCAGGACGCAAGAAACTTACCTTTGATTTCAGTAGAGTAAAACCACTCCTGAAAAATCGTGTGCGTAGCCTGTATGATATTGCAATATATTCTTCACATTCCATCCAGAAGTTGTATAATGGATTTGTGCCTAGATATCAGAATCAAATGTATGTAATTGCCTGTCACCATGCAGTAATGCATGGAAGGACAAATATCAAAAATGAAGATATCAACTATGCATATGAAACTATGATAAAACCTGCAATGGCTTCAATCCTCACACTCCTTGAAGTTTCTACAAGACAGAAGGATGACGGGGTTCAGAAAGAGAAGACACACCTCAAGCTTTTGATGGATGAATACGAGAAGATGTCCACAGCAGAAGGTGGTTGGGTTGGTTTGCGTGCAATGTCGGCTTCCTTTGGCATGGCAACTCACACTTCTGAAAGTACCGCCAGATCACATATTAAATCTCTTATCAACAAGGATTACTTTGAAGAAAAGAATGTTGGTAATAATGTGAAAATGATTAAACCCAAAAAGGCAAACATTAATGCATTATTGCCTGGATTGGTATTATGATTCACATAGAAAAGAGAACTGGCAATCGAATAGATGTGGTGGAACAGATAGGATATGGCGTAAGATTCCATGTCCTTGGTAATGAGAACAAGGTTATAGGGAAGGGCACAATGGCAGGTTACGACCTCCTTGCCCTTTTTGAACCCGAAGATTCAAATTCCAAACCTTTTTATGTAGAACCTCAATATACCCCACCCATCAAGACGGAACCTCCGGAGAAGCCCAAGAACTCCCTTGACGCATGGCTCTGACGGGCAAGAGGAGCCACGTCCTTAACTTTTTCTGTATCTTTGAGACCAAACATAAGGACAAAAAAGAAAGATATGCTCTTTTTAAATTGGAAGCATAATTCCAAATTCTACATAGATAATTACTGCTAGAATAATTATTATGCCATATTGTTTTATACGTAAGGCTGTTACCTGATTCACAATATCCGGATGTGGGCAGGGTGCGGATTCCTTTGTCCGCAACCTTATTTCATGATCTCCACCCACTTCTTCAATTTGATCCATCCGCATACGCATAAGGTCAAGGGTACTTGAAATCTTTATAATTGCCTCTTTGAGAGAGTCATCTTCCTCAAGTTGCATACTTAACCAAGCCTCATTTTGGTAACTTTCCATCCGGATGGTGGTCTGAAAATATCGTCTGTTTGGGGTTCGACAAACCATATATTATATTCCATATCTATAAAAAAGTTTACTGCATGACCACACCAGTCACCGTCTGAATTTTTATAAACTACCCACACACCGCCAAAGGCAAGATCAGAATCCCATTCATTTACATCACCACTCAAAATGGATTCGAAATCGTCGCAATCGTGTACGGTCTTTACATATTTTCTTTTATCGGTAGGATTGAGAGCAAGCCAGCGTTCAAAATGTTCTTTATGCACAAGCTTATAATGCCCGTCAGGTAACCAGTAAGTAATATCATTTAGAGAATCCAGTTGTTCCCTCACAAGCTCCCTAAATTCACTATTATTTATTCTTTTATCAAATTTCTGGTGTGAAAATTTTACCCATTCTGGAACTGTTACCGGACATTCATAACCCATAGCAAGAGAAAGGTCATGCAAAGCTTTGGCGATAGTTATCAATTGCATAAAGTTAAATAATCACAAATAAAATACAATTTTCATGAATTAAAAAAGATGTATATTAGTTAAATTTAGGGCATATCAATCTTGCTATATTAAACAAAATTAATTTTTGCTTCATTTTGTTTAGGAAACGTTAACCATTCGTTTAACTGATTATATTCGTCTGCTATTTGTTTGTATTCATCTCTTTTGTTGAATACAGTGGGGTATAATATATATGCTAATTGCTTCTGGTATTGTTCAAGATTCATTATTGTTCCTCAGTATACATAGGATGCAGATAGTGAAATGTATTTGCCACCCAATTGACTCCAATCCGCTATTAATGTATCCTCTGTTAAATCAGTAAGCATATATCGTAAATCTTCATCACTCCAATCGTCATCCCACCAAATATTTGAATAATATACTATACCCAATAAATCACCGGATTTAACATCCACAGCAGCGTTGAATGAGTGCATTTCTGGCTCAGGAGAAATACTGATTTGTGTTGGATGCCTATATATAAGTTCATATGTATCAACATTTGGTCTTACGATAACTGGTCTAAATGTCAGACTAAAAAAATTTTGTGTATTTACATTAAATCTATATACCGTTCCATCATTTGCAAACGGATGTGCAGCGTCTATGACTGTCCTAGTAATATCAGTTGTGTGACTACTTTTCATAAAGGGTTCACCAACTGTACCAGATATAAGTGAGTCACCTGAAACAACAATGTAACTTGCGTCATTTTTGATTTCAAAGTTGTATGACTTACCATCAGGAAATGCATTTGTTTCACTTGCGTATATTCCTTCATCAATGTAAACGGTTGAACCATCTGCTACTTCTGATGCACCCTTAGTTATAGTTTCATAAGCATAATCCCAACTTATGCCACTGTTGTCATCATCACCGTTCTCGGTTGAAACATATGTATCATCTGATTTACGATACCAATATGCCTTACATACAGGGAAATACCCAATTTCATTGTCGTAAGATGTAAACATATACTCGACTTTGAAATACTCAGTGTAACCAGTTTCGACATTTGTATATGTTACGGTTTCGCCTTCATCTAAATATTCAGTATGTACAGTAGATGACCAAGGAGTTCGTATATCAAACTCTGTCTGGTAATTACCTGATTGTGTTGTGAAACCGATGTCAACATATGCATACAGTGTTATGTATACAAATCCAAATCCATCACCGGAGTATGCATCAAATGTTGGTGACTCATAATTATATCCATAATCAGAATGTTCAGTTATTTCGACATATGGCTGTGTATATGAACTTTGGTCACTTGAGAACCAGCCTATATCATTTGGGTCAGTACTTTCATATACAAAATAAAGACCGTTATTTGTATATGTACCATCTAAAAAACGTGATGTTATTTGCGTTATATCGACTGATTGTAAACTGTTATCCAACCCTTGACTTTGGAATTCTAAACCAAATGTACCAGTTGAAACAGACGGTTTATTATTCCATGTTACTGTAGATTCATCCCATGAACTATCTGGTTGGTATATGGTAACTGTACCGATAGTAGAGTTTCTATTAGATGGTTTCATCTTTAATTCGGATTTCACACCAGATGATTCATCAATTGATGTTACAGGAT